>Ga0214480_100920_pt1 | contig 14031 bp, 15 predicted proteins | sample M1_20Mar14CPVII9_3_FD_165042 | JGI IMG/M metagenome (GOLD analysis project Ga0214480, IMG submission 165042) | Marine eukaryotic communities from Monterey Bay, California, United States - M1_20Mar14CPVII9sort6BwellE17 | ecosystem: Environmental > Aquatic > Marine > Unclassified | place: USA... | reverse complement strand
TGTTAGGAGTAACCAAAAGGATACCCTAAAGGATACTGTTCTGCAAGCGTCGGTGTAGGCTTGCCATGTCTGTAGGGGCGGAACAATCTTGTGTAGGCGTCTGCGGGTATGAAGGGCAGAATGAGTAAGAGATGTTCTGACACGTAAGTGGGAATAGAAGCAAGATCCAGTAGTCGTAGTAGAGCAAAGAGCTCATAATAATTTGTAATTTGTAATAGAGATAGAACGAAAGACGAATTGCAATAGATACCAACTAGATAGCTTCGTAGTTAGACTCTTTAGTTAGGAGGCTTTCAACACTATTGACGTCGTACTATTGACGTCGTCGTATGCTAATGAGAAATGATCAATTGTATACTTAGTTGAACTGGGGTGCTAGATTGTTGTCATCTTGCTAACATCTGCAAGAAATACTTAATACAAAAAGATACTCCACATCCTATCATTACTTGCCATCACTATCCCTAATCGGTTGCTCTGTCATTCTATCAACAGTATACACGCTATTACATATTACCACTACATAGACAATTGTCATATATAGAGCTTTCTACGAGAAGAAGACTAAGAAGTATGACCATGTTTGCTACGGCTGCTACTTTAGTCATCGTTATATTTCATTTTGGTCATAACATATCATGTGTCAATGCCTCAAATCTCACTCCAGATCCATCAGTCTTGACCAACCTACCGAAATCAACGCCATCATCTCCTCCATTGAAAGAATCTAAGATACCTCCTCTTGATGAATATAGAACCACAAACAAAGATATAAGCAAACCAAGTGATTCAACAACTTCTGTATTGAATAATTTACCTCCCACTACTACATCAGAAGTTTCTCCAATAATACAACTCAGAGAGAGTCTGATACAAGAATTTTCATATGATATGGAGAATATGAGATCATTGCCATTAACAAAATTGACTACTCCTTGTCACTTAATATGTAAAGATACATCAAATACAAAAGCTTGGGGTTTTACAGAATGGGAACGTCATTGTGCTAAATCTTTAGAAAGATATCTACGGCATATACGCTCTTGGCCTTTCTCAACGACTACTCATGAAATAATACCAACAGTTCTTCTTGTACTGTTTTGGTCGATAATGATTCTACTTGCTACTAGCAAGTACGCTCCTCCCAGAATATCGAGTTTTATCTCAGAGGCATCACTGTCACCTGGATTGATTAGTGCATTCTTGTCTCCCATTGCCTTATTACTATCTATACGAGCAAATCGAGCTATCAATAGATTAATGGAAGTACGAACAGGAAAGTCCGCGTTAGTATTGTTTATCTTGTTATTGCTTGTGTTTAATATGAAGTCTTGGTCATTTAGCTGCTTAATTTGAACTTAGTTTGCCTTTATTTAACTGCCCTTGCAAACCATTTGTACTAACATAAGTTACTATCATCTCTCTTCGTCTTTACAAATCATGAAATGCGCATCTTCCAGCTTGGGGAGTATTGGGGAAAGCTATTAGAAGCTTGACAGGTACAATTGCAACATATGGGATATTTACTGAAGAAGGGAATGATCAAATGATGAAGACATCATTCCTTGCAGCCAGATACTGTAAATTGAGGGTGTATATAGATGAATGATCAAGGTAAGAAGATGCTATATTCTGAATTATTTCATAATATCTATACTTATGTTTCCCATGTTCTTTGCTCAATACATGACCTTGGTTGCTCTCCGTGACAGAAAGCACATAATGCTCCAAGATATCGACCAACTTCATTCAACAAGACAATAATATTTTGCCATGTAAGGTGTGCACCTTCAAACTCTTTACCTCCGGTATGATCCCAATGAATAACCGTTGAACGAAAAGATGAGATATTCATGAAGCCCATCTTGCATCCTGGGCATTGCTTACTCCGCTTCTTCAATGCTCCCAAAATAGCTGAATTTATTAATGGGCTGCAGTAGTCACGATCACCAAGGTTATTAAACATGGCATCAACATCATAATCAATAGTATCATCATACAAAATACCGAAGTGATCATAAAAGATAGATCGTAGTATATCTGGAGTGCATCGGGTAGTAGATCCATATCGGCCACCACCCATTACAAACAACTTAAGAACAACAACTACCAAATCAAAATCAATTACCAGTTGGCGACCTGATGCATGTTCATCTCCTTCATCATAATTGAGCTGATTCTGCAACTTATTCAGCGGAATACTATACACAATCTTGTGTTCTTTAAAGTTGTGACAACCAGCACAGAACACTACACAGTTCTTCTTCGCTTCTGCACTCATGTCATCAATATTTTTGAGCATCCCATTAATCGCCTCCCCTTCATTAATATGGTGTAAATGGAATCCAAATAGTTGTTTGGCAATGTCATAATCAGATGGTTTGATAGAACAACCTATCATCATGCATTCTTTTGCAAGTCGGACAAGAAGATAACGGTATATACCTCCAATAAGTTCGGGACGATTATCCCCTGCTTTCACATACTCTTCGTTGGTAAACGGGCAGACTCCTTCCCATTGAACATCTCTGAACTTATTACGAAACCATCGATTGGTATTCTTTTCATCATTGTAAGCTAATTTTATATTTCGGAGAGAGACATCAGGTCCATTTGCTTGGTTATGGTGCTGGGCATCTTTTAATAGTTTGTAGAAAGCTGTCTCCTGGAGTTGTTGCTCAATATCTTCCTTGAAACGTTTCTGTTGTTGTTTAAGCTTGTTGCTCTAAGGATGTGATATGCATTTGTGTTAGAATAGAGTTAACAACATCATAATATCAGCGGTAACAACTTACAATGATCCTCATATACTCTTCATAGTCGGGGGGTAGATTGTTACTTGCAATACATTCTTGTGCATAAGCAACTGTGGGATGAAGAGTGCCATTCTGCTCACGAGTTGTTTTTGCTCGTTCCTTCTCTGTACTTATCTCATCAATCGTCGCCTGAACTTGTCTTTTGAACTCCGTTACTAGCTGTGTAAGAGCATCGTTGTCAGGACAACTCAATATATCCCGCTGAAGCTGGAGCCAATTCATAAATTCCTCAACATCATCTTCTCGGTCAACCCAACTATGTGATTTGGCACCACTATGATGCTCAACATCTTGTTTAAACGCCATAGATATGGAATCAATAGCCGCAATCATTCTTTTCTTTTGTTGATAATAGTTACATCCAGTCAAGCCGAAAGTGGATCGAACATGACCATCCTCGCTGTATAAACTATGCAAACACTCAAACTGTTGGTGTATGTCTAGCGACTCTTTGGCACAATTGATATCTTGGTATTCAAACTTATCACCTTCCCAAAGCTTGTGGAGTAGAGATGGATCTTCGAGATATCCTAGAATTGTACTAAGGCGAATCTTGAGGTCTTCGTCCTTATTACACTTCTCATAGAACTTATCAAACAGCCAGAAGGCTAATTCTTGAAAGAATTTCTTCACTGACGGTACTGGTACATCACTCACTTCTGTAGTTTCTTTCTCTCTCTTCCCAAGATAGTCCTCTAATGGATTGCGTCGACACATATTTGCATCGGTATCGACATTGTATAAGACACAGAGACACTGCCTTACAAGTGCCGAATCAGACGGAATTGCTGTCCACAGTCCTCCAGGTATATTTGTGTGTTTAATTCTACATTGATACCTGTTTTGCTCCTGTGATATTGAGTGGTAATTATCCTGGTAACTATCATGAATGTGTGCTAGATCATGTAATGTGATTGTGAGTGTTGACAAAGATAGCAAGTATGCCAAATCATATATCATCTCTTACCATTGATATCACCAAGCTTCTCATCAAAGTCAGCAGCAAATTGAAACTCTCCATCAAACTCCAGCTTCCTTCTATACTGCCTGACTCTTGTTGCACAGCCCCTGCATAACTCCTTCTCACCCCCTTTACCTTGGCTAAGTTTTGTACAAGTTTTTTTTTCGACAGTAGTATTGTTTTGATGTGTTTTCATTCTTTGTCTTTGTGCGCTCTCCTATCTCCATACCTTCTGGGAACAGATCCAGATTAGAAAAGTAATTAAGTTCGTCATCATCTTCATCTTCTTGCTTCTTATCCTCTTCTATCTTCTTCTTTTCATCTCGTATATTTTGTAGTCTCTTACTCTTTGGTGGTGGCGGCGGATCGTTTTGTGGAGGAGCTGCTGCTTTCCGTTTTCGGCGTGACGATTGCTTGGGTCCATATAGCCGTTGCGCACGAGGTTTCACATCATCATATGTCTTAATACATTTTATGCATGTATATACTATGCCATATAGTGCCCTTCCTTTTGCTAGGGTGGGGCATTCCTTGTCATTCACTTTGACCATACAGAAGGCAGTACCGAACTTGTTTCTCCGTAGCTCACCAAAGCTAATCTTAGGGCGAATACTCTTTAGAGAATGAGATAAGAAATATGTATCATTATAATGTAAGTATTACATACATGGCATGGCGATAGACTCTATCAGCAGTAGCGTTAGAACAACTACGCTTCTTGTGTTGAGAAGCTGAGGTATTCGCTTGGGGTGTCTTCTTCTGTCGAGCCGCTCTCTCTGGTCGACCTGAGACTACTCTCTTTGTTTGAGAAGAGACATTGACTCGTTGTTTTGGTACAGTCTTCTTCTGCCGAGCCGCTCTCTCTCGACCTGAGGCACTTCGAGGACGAGTAGAAGCTTGATTGACAACAGGCGGTTGAACATTAAGTTGATTCATAATAGTTTCAACCTCGTTACTCCGACAGTAGACGAGTGTATTTGCCTCTTTGGAAGAGCAAACGATACTCTCGTCGACTTGTGTTACTTCCTTGCTATCATCAAACTTGAACCACGAACCATTAATCTTGAGGTATAAGTAATAATGCCCGCCTCCAACCTTTCCACGGTGATTGATAACGGCCTGTAACTCATACTCAAGGTTGTTATTGTTCGTATCAGATGATGATACATAACTCCTCATATCAAGTGTGAGAGGGAATCCTAAGAAATCATTGATCTTTGTTGTTATCTCTGTATCTGAGTCACATTCGATTCTTTTGAATGTCAATATCATCAAGGGAGTAGGATTAAACCTCAAATACTTTTTAGCTTGACGCTTGGTATTGCATATACCATCGATGGTGTCACTAGGTGATTGGCCGCAGTTGATCATATTATCTCTACTTAGTGTCTCTGTGTTGAAGAAGTGGCTGAGACATCTCATAAGGGCATCTGGCTTGCCAATGGCATGTGTTGGGATTGGAAGTGAAAGTCCATATTCTGGATATCTTGTTGTACTCGTCTTCCTACATCCAATGCATTCCAACGTACTACAAACCTCTCCCAAGAATAGTTTTGATATCAGACTTGGTTCGTCATCTACTACATCAGTTGGACAACTCTTAAGCTTTTGTGTTGATAGATGTAATGCCTTCAGAAGATACAACAAGAACTCATGACAGTCATGCTGTTGTTTTAAAGGGAATTTGATTGTACACGAGTCCACTGCACATTTGAATTGCTCAACACTAACATTCCTCTCGCCGCTGTGCATTCTCCTTAGAAGCTTATGTAATTCTATTGCAATACTTCCATACTTATTCTTCTTAGTATCCGTATCCTTTAGATCGTCCATGAACCGTGAATTCAAATATTTCTTTGTTATTGCATCCGTATGAGCTAATATCTGTATAGCACTATTCATATAACAATCGACCTGGGTAATGTTTTGTAATCCATCACATCCTTGTAAACTGTGAGACATATCAGTGATGTCATTACGATTATTGTACTCTTGAGATGCACCCTCCAAATGTTCAATTCGTGATATAACTAGAGCAATAGCCTTTTCTCTATCTTTTGTTTCTGGATATCGTTTATGTACCTCTGCTGCAATATCATCGGGGCATGTTTCGCCGATTGCATCCTTGATATATTGATCACTTTCGTTTAACTAATAATAATAGGCAATGAAAATAAGATATGAACATAAGATATGAACATAAGATATGAACATAAGATATGAACATAAGATATGAGCATATGATACGACAACACAGAGTATAGTTACTTACACTATTAACAGCACCTTCATCATCATTAAAACCACCACCGCTGCCGTCAAAAGTAATATCCTCGTCTTCCTCTTTGTCTTTACCCTCCTTGTCATCCTTTTTTTCACCAGCTAATCTACTCAATACTTCACAAGTATCCCTCTTGGCTTTCTCTTTGATACCAGTGTCAGGCGGTGCAACTAAACCTCTAACATCTTCTTCTAATTCTTGAGGCGCGAGATCAATAGGTTGTTCAGATTTTCTTGGAGTAGTAGACTTGGACGCAGACTTCGATGTTTTTAATTCATTATATGCAGCCGGCGTATCTTTCTTCCTTGACGCTCCCCTTGTATTTGTATGTGGTGCATCATTATAAGGTGTTTTTACATCTCCTGTAGCTTCAGTTGTTGTTGGTGATGTCCCCTCATCTTCATTATTATTATCATTATCATTGGCATTATCATTCGACTTCGACACATCTGTGGTAGTGGTATCATGACGCAATGAATGTAGAGCGATTAATGCTGCCGCTTCTAATTCTAGAGGCGGATCGTCTACAGCTTCAGTTGGTTCCTCTATTGACTTCGGCATGATTATATTATATCCCTTATATCTCCTTGTTTCTATTGTAGTAGTAACATACGGTAGAGAGAATCAAAAGCACCGAACCGACATGGCATGTAATTCCCCCGAAGTGGAGTTATTTCATACTACGATTACGATGTGACACTCTATTCTTTCTCCCTCATCTTCTCACTACTACCGGCATCGAGTAGCTGTCCTTGGCTGGAGTATGAAAGCAAGCTTCAGGAAGGATGAAGATGATACCGACATTATACGAGCAATATTACCTCAGCAAGAGGCAGATTGGCTACTATCTTCGTCAACAAAGCGTCCGATTGTTATAATTGCGCGACTTCGGAGCTTGATACAACAATTATCTTCTTTTGGATACTCGATATCCCCAACAGTTCATCTGATTTTAGAACAACGACTGTATGATCTCGAGTCCTCATACGGGATATCAAACCGTATATTCATGAGTCCAATACCTCCCACCTACACTAGGCATACTAGCAGAGTCTTATGTCTCTTCTTAATCTTGCTCCCGGTCCACTTTGCTGGGACAAACACATCTCCATCAGCACTATTATTAAGTGTCATGACAATAACCTATGTCTTAGTTGGAATCGACCAGATAGGTTTAGAGATAGAAAATCCCTTTCCTCTGCTGCCCATGTTTGCTTTAGCATCAACGTTTCAACGGAATGTCGAAAATCAGTTTACACTCTTGAACAATATACCTACTGATATTACCTGATTGGTCTGATCAAAATGGTACAAAATGAAACTAAAAGTAACTTCATTCTATTCTTACATCCCTATATCATTTCTAATCTCCCTTCATTATGCTTGTCATCTCCTTCCTCATGCTGCTGGCGGCATACTTTGAGCAGATAGAAGAGCAGCCTTTGTCTTTGCTAAATCAGCCTTTAGTGACTCAATCACCAAGGGCTCTACTTGGGGTTGTTGCAATGATATATTCCTTCTTGCAAAACTACGACCGAGTAGCTTTTCCGTCATGAAATCAAGACTTTGGTGTTCAACGGTGATCCTTCTTGACTTGGGTCCTCGGAGCACATCAATGGCGGCATATACTACATTCTGTGTTGCCGAGAGAACTTCTGCATCACTTGGAATGGGTTTGGCCACTGCTGTGCTCATTCGACCACTATCAAGGAAGGTAGGATGACGAAATTGCGGCTGGCCATGTTGCAAACGACCATGTTGCAAACCTGCAGCTGCATATGGGAACATTGATCTGGCGTTGTACATAGAATCAACTGTTGCACGCCGATGGTTCCTCGGCATATTCGCCTGATGAAGTAAAGAAGCAGCTTGATAACTTGCAGGTGGCACACAGCCTACAGTTGCACGGCGATTCGGGAAAGAAGTAATTGCGGATTGGCCTTGCTTGTCCCTAATGCTACTTTTAGGACAGTGTAATACCTTTGGTATGAACTTCTTTTTTCCCTCACTCACAGGCGGAGTTACAGAACGACTAGAATTGGAGGGAGATGGGTCATCAGCATTCCTCTGTGGTAATGCTTGGTTGGTTTCATCCCCAAACCCATTAATATTCAACTTCATTCGTAGACAATTTTCCCAATCTCCTCGTTTGAACAAGGGGGAACAGAACACACTGACATGCGGATATTGTGGATCCTTGATAACCTTAAATCCCCTATAAAACGATTTGATATTGAATAATAAAGTGTATGCAGTATGGATTATATATACGTGAGATATTTTAAAATCCATATTGAAAAGTGCTCATATGATATGCACAATTCCCAAAATCAAAACAAAACAACTCACCAAATAGCCAATAGTTGAAGAAATTCATCATATGTTGGTGAAATCTTATCCTCAAAATGTTTTGGTAGCACATTTAACTCAAGTCCAACAGGATCAATAGTAATAAAGCTCTCACCATTCGATAGAAATGTAATGTATTGACTGTTTTCTGTGGCCGACAATATAGCCATTAGTACCACGGGAAATGATGGCTGATTAGCTTTCATTCTGAATGTATTATTGTTTGTCTTTTTGGGGCGTTTATTTAACGACGATAGTTGTGTGGAAGTTGACGAAGAAGAGTGGTGGGCAGTTGTGGTTGTGTTGGAGTTAACATTTGACTCAGCAGGCACAGCTCGTTTCTTTGCCGGCCGTCTCTGCATCGGCATTGGCGGACTTTTCTCTGCTGATTTTGCAGTAGTTGTCGGCTTTATCTCTTCCGTCATAGTAGCAATATGGGCAAGGGCCAGTAGGTTGGCCACACCATTATTATCTCCGTTCGTTGTTTTGTTGCAATGTTGAGACATAATATATTTATATCGTAATTTTAATCAATTTGTTATAATTGTTTGTTAGCAGTATAAAACTCTATTCATGCATTTATTGCAAACCAATATTATTATACTCTTTATCCTAATAAACTATCTATCTAAATATTAGTATAACGTCGCCACTAACTCTTATACGAACTTCTACGTAAGTAGGAGGGAGAGCTGTAGCGGTGGAGTGCCCGCAAAAGGTAATTTTCAAAAGATACCGCAAAAGATACCGCAAAAGATACCGCAAAAGATACCACAAAAGACACCTTTGTCAAGGGCCAACACCATCAAATAAGTAATAATCAGATACGTGTCTTAGTTTGGGGTGTCAATTCATGCAAAGAGCACAAAATGACACCCGGCCAATATAGAGTCTCCTCCTTCTCATAAAATTTAAGGAGGTGAGTCCTCTCATCAAGTATGCTAATGTTCGCCTCACCTCACCCTCCTTTTCTCTCTGTGCCCCACACCCTCTCACTCTCACCTCATTTATGAATAAGAATATGACAAAGAAGTTATGGTCAGAAGAGGATGATCGTAAACTATGGTCACTTCAATTAAAACCAATATCACAATTAGCAATCATCTTTGATAAGACATATGGTGCGATTCAATCACGGCTCAAGCATTTAAATGATCCAAATCATAAAGCATATCAACGCCGTGTTAAGAATGCTACAGGGTGCATTATAGAAGCAGATGAAAAATGCTTTATATCAGCACTTGATTTGTATAGACTGGAGCGAATGATATCAGAGCTGCCCCCGCCCGGAGGGCAGGGGGGCAGCTGAATCAAGAGCTCTTTTTGATGTGCAAGTGCAATGGCAATGAATAGAAATAGAAGGTACCTAGGCCTAGAGACCGCTAGTCTAAAACTAAAGCCAAATAGTGATTATGGTTGTGGCCAGCAACACAAGTAGAAGTTCGTCAGCTGCTGCGTAATGTATTTACATTGTTAGGCTGTTGATCATGTTCTTTTGTGATCATACGACCCATACGACCTCACTGAAAATGCGAAACACACACAATACTGCCTCCAGCTGCCTCAATTTTTCTTCTCCGCCACAGGGCCAGGATGTTAAATCAAGGCGGCTAGCAACAGACTGGTTGTTTCTGTGATTTGTGATCGACGATTCCTAAAGTTCATACGAAGGCCTCATATATATTTATACAAATATGGGGTAGTGCTGGTTTTATTGTTTTGATTCTATATAGGCACTGACACTGTGTAGGCTTGAAGTCAATGCTGCTGCATAGAGACCAGAGACTGGAAATAAGTCCAACAATTACCCTGTCCCTAGTTATTGTATTCTATTATTGACCTAACCCCTAAAATTTATTATTATCATGAGATCATATATATTGATACCAATACAGGAGTATTTCAGGGGTATGTAAGCCATCTTGGCTTCTTTGAGGTGATCTGTAAACCCTACAAGAAGGGGGAACTGTTGTAAAAGGAATAAGGTCAAGATCGAAGGAGCAAGAGATATGCCAGCCGGTCTCTACCTAAGCACTTACTGTCTCCATCTACAGTGTTCATCAACAATATTCACCGGATGACGTTCGTGAGGAATTGAGAGCATGTGCCTTGTTAGAATTGCAAGATGATTTAGAAGTAAATGGTAATGTTGATATAGAACCAAATTTAGTACAGGAAGATGTACTACCATCTAGCGGTGACGATGATGGCGTCGAGATTAGTGGTGGCGGAGCATCAAAAGGCAGTAAAAAGTTTGTGTTGCATTTGGATGGAAGAGATGTTGCAAAGCAACAAACTGTTAGCACTGGTCAGCAAATTGATGATGAAACGATTGGAGCAGATTATATAGAAAGCGATGGATTGAGAAGACGACGAAGAGGTAAGGCGGATGATACTAAATCTTCTTCCGAAGACAACGCTTCAGCATCAGATGTAAACAAATGGACAATAGAAGACGAAACACCCCATGACACAAGCAACAACGACGAGGAACAAAAACGTGTACAAAGTGCAGATCCAATAAACCTATTTGGGGTACCACCACCTGCATTGAAAGTAGCACAGACTAAATCTCGATATGCTATTGCATATTATGTTGAGGTTGCTAATTCAGTTTACCCTTCCTTACTGGTAACTCCATCAGACTTTAATGGTCGATAAAAAGTTTGTCCTGAAACGATACCGGTATCCTTGGTACTAACCTTACTTATTCCTATGTAGACCTGTGTAGACCATGGAGGATCGAACTCGGGTCAAAAAAGTTGTATTCCGGTCAGATTAAGAATAAATGGCGATTTACTGAAGTTCCCCCTCTCAACGCTTGCCACAACAAAACAACTGAAAGATTACTACTATCGACCTCCTTGCCGCCGGCCCCTAATAGCCTACTCCCTTAATAATAATATAGACAATAATAATGCATCTATCAGCATCGATCTAGTAGTTGTATCTTCCCGTCAATAATAGAAATATCATTATTGCAATTGCAATTACGAGCGACATCATCAAAGGAGATAATATAGTTTGGTAGTTACGGTGTGGAGCAATATCTTCTCAACACCTCTACTCAAAATGGAGGATTCTGATGTGGCAAACGCTTGGGTGATATCGAGTGAAATGACGAGTAGAGAACACATAACGGGACGATATAATCCAACATTAGAAAGAAATTATACTCTATCTCAAAAGATTCAGAAGATATTAAGTTGGAAAATTGGACGGCGTGAATATGCAAAGAAATATAAACTAAAGCTCGATAAATGGTTAGGAGTAACAGGTGAGTGTATGTTTGTGTATGTATGAGTTTTGTTGTATTATACCTGATGTTAATTTATTCGTTGTTATTGCAGAGAAGGGCATTGCAAAAATGAAAGAAGATGACATTGAAAAGCTCTTTGAGAGTATGAAGGAAGAATTCAAACTAATATACCGAGCAGAACAAGAAAAGAAGAAAGAGATAGCTGAGAAGAGAAGTATGACATTACTACGGAATGGAATTGCAAAATTCTATGAAGGTATTGAGGAACGGCGTAAAGCTATGGAGGAACGTCGTAATGGCAATAGAGTAAAACTTCCCTCAATTGGAATTCCTGGATGGGTGCATTATGGATATGTCCCCGGGAAGTCCGACCCATTTTTTGGTGGTGAGTTGTATCCATGTTATCAGTATTTACAATGTATCACAAATCACAATACCTAACATATATTATCTCCAATTATAGATCTCTTAAAGGAGGCACATTTCATCATTGAAGAAGCAGAGACTATACTATCAACTTTAGATAGCATGGATAATAAGATGACTTCAACAGAAATAAAGAACAAAGCAAGACATGATGGAAATGCCCGATATCTTGTTTATAGTAAAGAGATAAAGGCTAAAAGAGCAAAAGAAGAAGCAAAAAGGCAAGAAGAGAGGCAACTAAAGGAACAAGAAGAGCAGAAGTTGAGGGACGAGATTGAATTGAAAAGGAAGGAAGCAAGACGTATTGTATTGGAACAAAAGCGTATTGAATTGGAGCAAAAGAGGAAAGCTGAGGAAGAAAAGAAGCGGGTACAAGAGGAAGAACGGCATCTATCAACATTTACCGGTGTTAAAAATCTAGTAAGAATAGCCAATGGTCAAGGTAAGTATATGTGTGTTAATATATGTTGATATAATCGATGCAATGAATTCTGACACATATCTTATGTCTTCTTCAGCTCCTATTATCTCTTCTACTATTTCATCTACTACAAAGTCTACTTCTAAAAAGACTGTCAGTGCCAGGGAACAGCGAATGGATCCAGTTGAACTTGAGTTGTTAAGGAAGAAAGAACGAGAGCGGAAGGCTGATCAAAGACGGCGCAGGAGTTCAGAGGTCCAAGAAGCACAAAATGCAAAGCAAGCCGAAAGACAAAAAGGATATCGATTGAAGAGGAAATTAGCAGGATTGAAGGAGCCACAGTATAAAAAGGTTCGACAGGTAGTAGAAGGCGTCTACTGTTTCAGGTCTAAGGATGGTACTTGGGAAGATGATATGAAAAGGAAGAAACAGGCAGCAGAGCGGATGAGAATTTGGAGAGCAAAGACGTATGGCCCATCAGATAATGAACAACAGAACTCCAACCAACCCGAAGAAATTAAAGAATTCTGGTCAAAGTGTAGTGAAGAGGAGCTGGAGAAGATGCGTCAAAAGAAAAAACAAGATAATGATAGGAAAGCATGGCTTAGGAAGAAAGATCGTTACTACAAGAAAGCAAATGGTATTAAACGTGAAGATGGGAGGAAATCCCAACGTCGCAGGTATAGATAAAAGTAGTACTACAACCTAACTCCACTCTCAATATTACAATAGTATAACACTTGGCCTTAGCAACGGGTAAACTGCACCTGCCAGAGCAGGCATAAGTTGGCTAGGGAGATTATGAATATAACAAATCAAGATTAGATCCACAGGTGGTATGAATGTTTAAAACTAAAGTAGGATAGAACAGTAGTATACCCTCAAGTATGTAATTAGATATTAGAATAGGTAGCAGTTTCAAACGAAAGAATATCTAATCTAGTAATACCTTAGCTCATGAGAACCATGCGAAGAAAGTTGAGAACATGGAAGGTTTTTACATCTTTGGTCATCGCTCGAGGGGCCCTTGCACATGACACCAACAGTCATCAGCAATATTCGTTTATGACCCCTAAATTATACTCAAAGCAAAAATCACGGCATAATTCTTCTATTGCGTTGAGTGAATGAACACGATTGTTATATATATGACCATACTATAATATATACCATCCAATCAGTATACAGTATAAATATCCACTGTCATCTCATCCCGGGTCAAGTAAAACACGAGCCTTCATTGCAACGCAAACACTCCCCACACATCTTGTGCTCAACAACCTACTACTACATCAAATTTCCATTATGACTTCACTATCTGCACTGGCAAACATAGCTTCCTACTTGGCAACAAATGAAGATCGACCGCCACCATTGGAGGTACTGAGTAACTACTCATCACCAAAAGATGATAGGCAAGTATACTCGACATCTTCAGCTGCAACATCATCAACTGCTATGCCACTGGCATCCTCTTCATCTGTCGCAAAGAAGAAACCCCTCAAGAAACGATCCATT
>Ga0214480_100917_pt1 | contig 14058 bp, 8 predicted proteins | sample M1_20Mar14CPVII9_3_FD_165042 | JGI IMG/M metagenome (GOLD analysis project Ga0214480, IMG submission 165042) | Marine eukaryotic communities from Monterey Bay, California, United States - M1_20Mar14CPVII9sort6BwellE17 | ecosystem: Environmental > Aquatic > Marine > Unclassified | place: USA... | reverse complement strand
CTGCCGGTGCCGCCCAAGCTAGCATCAGTACCTACTGAATCAAATTCATGCCTATTATTGTTGTTGGTATCATTACCATCTCCGTCACCCTCACGATTAGTCATATAAATACCATCCCAAGTTTGATCATCAGTAAACGAGCTGTGTAATCTTCGTTTGGGTGGCGAGGGCGGTGGATTTTGTGGGTTATCTTGTGTGCTGTTGTTATTGTTGTCACTAGAAGTAGTAGATGACGGCTTACGATAAAAGGTTGGTATTACCAATGGTGGCTTTTCTTTTGGACTGAGGGGTGGTTTATTACTATTGCTGTTGCCGTTAACATTATTGTTGGAAGAAGTTGGGCTGCTACTCTCATCTTCTTTTGCCTGATTATTGGATGCCTTTTGCTGTTCAATTATACGCATTACATTTTCATATATAACATCACTAGCCAACCATTTGGTTAGGAGCTCATCCAACTTAATAGATGCGGTGGCCACCATATTGTTTGTTTATCTGTACGATAGTCAGTATGTAGTGTTCAAAAGTTGTGAGGTTTTCACTGTTTGAAACTCTAGTATCTACTGAGGAGAAGGATACCAAGTGGTGGGGGCCTGTGGTAGTACCACATTCTGGTTTTTTTATGGTTGGTAGCTGTTGGTAGGTAGGTGGTACTTGGTACTCAAAGACTATCAAAGATTTGGTATGATGGCGGCGCTGGCGGCGATAGTATAAGGTATATTCAATGTATATGTACAGTCCATCAAATTATTAATATAGATCAAAAGTTTTGGCATGATCTCATCTGTTGCTAAGTGTTGCATGGGTAGGTAGGTAGCTAGCTACCTATCGTAAGCATTGATGAAGAGATCAATGGAGCCACCTTCGTTAGATGATGCTATACTATCTTATATTAAAGACTGCTGCCAACTATCATCATCGGCACAACAGAATTCTATAACTAAGAAGCAAATTCAGAAACATTATGATAGTATAGTAAATGATTATGATACAACAAAGAAAAGTGTGAAGTATGCACTTCAGCGGTTGATTAAACGAAGTGTTATTGTTAAGGTGGATAAAAAGAATTATTCATATATAGCTCCACAGAAGCAGCAAAATAACGATGTCTGTACGATCATTACAGATAGACCTAGCAAAAGAAAAAGACAATCAGAAGAAAGTAAATCTGCTTCCACAATAGAACCAACTACATCAGTTGAGAAGAGGTATAAATATACATGCACACATGAAGGCTGTAGTAACCAAGTACAAAACAAAGGGGTGTGTATGAAACACGGGGCTAAGAAGTATGAGTATATTTGCAATCACGATGGTTGTACTAATAAAGCAAAAAGCAAAGGTGTATGTTATACACATGGGGCAAAGAGGAAGCCGAGAAAGAAGTGTGAATATGAAGAATGTAACAATATTGCACGTCGATTAGGAGTATGTTATAGGCATGGAGCACCTGCTTAGCGTTAACATTAGAGACCGATTTGCAAACACGAAGGATGTTCTAACGTTGGAATTGAGGAGTATGTTTGTGAAGCTTGAAGAAAAGGTACTTTTGAACCACAGTAGTTGTAGTAGTACTAAACAAAACAAGCCTATTCAAGTTATCTATGTCAACAGCAAAATCAATACAATCAACTCTGTCTCTTCAACTTCAACTATATTATTCACAAATCCAGATCAAAGATCATATTATCATCAGACTTCAACAGCTTAGCACGAGGACATACACGGCATGTTTGTTCTGATGAGATAGCTCCATAGTAGCATTCCTGATGCGTATTACTCAAAAGCAAACTCGATTCTCTTTCTCCCTCCTCACGATGAAGATCAGAAGGACAAGCTTGAACAATCGCTTCCTCTTCATTCTCTTCCATTGATCCGAAACAGATTTGACATTTGGCACGTGCCTGTCTTGCAGAAGTGATCCGGTAGTACATTTTCCAAGTTGATTGAGCAAACTTTCTAGTCTGATACAATTCCTCGGCTAACTCGGTATCTTCCTCGTCTTTGCCCATCTGAATCATAATTGGAACGACATCAGCCTTTGATACACGATGACGTGATATGTTGATGGTACTTGGTATACTTCTACTATTTCTCATCCTTGCATTGCAAGTTTCACAGCTTGAGCTACAATCCATTGTAGATTGTGTTTCCTTTTCATATTTGGTATCCTTGCCCCGTCCCATATTATCAGCAATACTATTCATCCAGCAATAACATATAGCAAGAGCTATAAGAATGTTGATCATACAAATAGGCTGCCAACGATTTACAATGTCTTTTCTCTGTTCAAAGTCGGCTTCGTCGGATTCGTACTCATCGACTAGAAACTCATCGGCTGATGAAATAGTAACGAGAGAGGCGATGATCATCCCTCTCATCATGTGTCTATAGTTCTGGCGTGATATGCTGTACTTTTGATGGTCACTGGTACCATTACATGCAGTGTGGATAGTAGTAGTATGTTGAATTGAGAATGTAGTGATACCACTCGATATTTTTGTTCGGCGGTAAAGGGTAGATGAGGAGAGAGAATTTGCATGATTCAACTTTTGCTTTTGACAAGCACCATCACAGCGGTGGACATATGGTATATGTAGACCCATGGTTCAATAATAGTCTCTCTGCTGCACCATACTATCATAAACTATGTACCTAGCATGATGTCGGCACACTCCACTCATTTCATTCTTTCTTATCTATTTTTTGTGGTTTTGTGAGCATTTTTGGAGACACGTGCTAGAATAAGAAGGAATGTTCTAGAACACTCAACAAGGTTATCACTTCAATAAGTTCGATGTAGAGTATGAAGAGCTCTTGATTGTTGTTCTGTTCTCAACTGGATATATTTAGTTTGTGAATGATCATATGGTTGTATTAGCCTCTCTATCATGATGAGGTTGCCCACGAGCCTCGGCGGTTAAACCCAACCCGACGCTCATTGAGATGTAAATGTAATGTCGATACTAGGTGTTCTAGACAAGACGTGCATTTGGATCCTTGGGATTGACAAGTGAAGAAAGTGTATTAGATGATAGTGCATCTGCTATTAGTCTGGGCATGATTTAGCAGCAGATGTTACAGCTTTTCGTCGTTCCTCTTCTCTTAGCAAGAATTCTCCAGGACAAGGTGCACCTCCACCCTCCTCTCCGAACCCTCGTCTTCTAGCACCATGCCATGCTCCCACTGCTTTATCAACTACCTTGACATTGTCTTTTTCTACCTCTTTATCTTGTGCACCATCCTCATCACTCTCCTCAGCAGTAGTATCATTTATCATGGCAGTCGGACCAATCACGGCCATCAATGCCTTGGGTGGATTCTTCTGTATCTCCTGTGATATTGCCAATGTTGCCAATTGTTCCACATTGGCCAATTGATTTTGCAATGATATTAATTCACGTGATTTAGGATTCGAATGTAGTTTATTCTTTTGACTAACGAGATATTTACCGATTATGTTTGATAATGTTGGTGTGATATGTGTTGATGTTGTTATGGTTGATGATGGTTGTTTGTAATGATGTATAGTTGCATTCATACCGTATTGCTTTGCCAATTGTTCACTACTTTGAGAAGTATCACTTCCGGTATTGATAATGTGTAAACTTTGTACACCATCTGGTCCGACATATAACTCCTCATCCTCGTCTTCTTCAATGCCATTAACATTATCAACATCTCGTCTGGACAGGATATCTTTGCCATCAATGGATATTACAAATTGCAATCCTTGAAACAAACTAGGTTTCGTATGCTGTAACAATCCTCCAGTATTACTATTTTCCTTTTCACAATCTCCATTTACTTCTTCCTCATCTTCATTTTGATAATTCAACAATGGCAACAAGCTGGCGACATTGGCACCCTGACCCACACCCAACACGCCCTGGAATGGTAAACATTCACCTAAATTATTAGATATATTCGCTCCACCTCTTGTCCATATTTGTGATAGATGTAGTATTGATGCATCAAGGCCTGAGTATTGGATTTGTGACGTTTGTGGCTGTGGTGAGTTGTTTGTTGTAGATTGATGCGTTATTGCCCGTCGAGATTCTTCCTCAACATACCATCTTCTCGATACGCACTCTTCTTCACCATTACTACCACCACTACTATCAATAGCATTAATACCACCACCCTCCTCACCAATAGCATTACCTACTTGAACATCTAATAATGGACCATCCACAAAGACTAATTCGATGCCATGCTTTGTCCATAGTCGTTCTTCCAACTTTTGTAATTCTTGACTAAATTGATATGCCGATGATGTTTCGGGATGTAGACATAGTACTCTCATACTTATTGCTGCTCTCTCTATTGCAACTACTACAGGCTTCTTTGTCAGCATCTAATAGGTGCACTCTATTGTCTATTTCGATATAGCCGTATCGTGATCTCAATACGATCATTAGAGAATAAAATACGATGAATTCAATTGGTGTGTGGATGACGCTGTATGAGCAGCGATGTTGGCGGCGGATTGTAGCGGTTGTATGTACTGTTAGTGCTGCGCTTTCATATCTCATTAATCACTCTTGATACTCAGTTCTTTTAACGATCTTTTGATTGTGGTGGCTTGATATTGATTTGTTTATCTAATTCAGTAAGCAAGCAAGGTATCTCCAACTCTCTTCACAAAATGATGATGTTGCATGGACTATCATTATCTACATCATCGTATCGATGCTCTCGAGTATATAATCGCTCCATACTGTCACATATCTCTTCACATAATGTCAATACTTCAGCTACTGCAATCAATAATAAATCATCATCGGTATCCGCTATCAACTACTCTCACTATCAAGCATTGCAACAACAGAGATTTATCGTTAGGTCATCAATCGGTAGTGGAAATGATTCTATATTAGCAACTTCTATACATCATTACTCATCAAAATCAACAATACTGCAAAAGGCAGATGACAACAATACTGAGTTGAATGAATTTGGACATGACTACACACAAATAGGCGGACCAATCGATACATATCTATGCACCCTATCTGAAACTGAAATACATGAACGTATCCGTACTCGAATGCATCACAAATTAAAACGTGAATACGAAGAGGCTGATAGGATACAAGAGGAATTAAAACAATGTGGTGTTATACTTGATAGGAATAGACTGTGGAGAGCTGATGGTAGTAGCTCTTTTCCACAAACACAATTGGGCAGAAGTCGATCAGTGAAGAGTAGCAATAATAATATCAAGGGAGGAGTTGGGCAGATTCGTAAGTTTAGTACATCTTCTGGACCATACAATGTGCATGGCAAAGGGAGAGGACACGGGAAGAGAGGTCGGCAGCAATTAAACGAATATGGACATGATTATACTAAAGTTGGTGAACTCGACAAATCTATATGCACGCTTACCGAAACTGAAATCAATAACATGATACGTACTCGGATGCAATGTAGACTGAATAGTGATTATCAACAAGCTGATAAGATTCTAAAACAATTGAATCAATGTGGTGTAGCAATAAGTGATGACACAAAACTGTGGAGGGCAGATGGTGGGAAATATTTCTCTAATCAGTTAAATGAATATGGTCATGAATACAATCAAATTGGTGGAGCAATTGATAAATCTATATGCAAACTGTCTGAAATTGAAATCAATAGCATGATACGTACTCGGATGCAATGTAGAATAAAACGCGATTATCAACAAGCTGATATGATTCTAAAACAATTGGAACAATGCGGCGTAGCGATAAGTGATGACGCAAAATTGTGGAGAGCAGATGGTGAGAGGCACTTTCCACTAGATCAAATGTCAGATAATATCAAATCCTTGACACTTTCAAATCTCAAATCTACAAACAAAATACCAAGAATGAAGTATTGTCATACTTTGGATGATGCAATCAAGGCAATATATCCTAATTTGGACAGAGTATCACCTCGTGACATATCCGCATTTTGGGCTGTAGTACCGCGGTTATTGAGACATCAAGATCAAGGAGCACAGTTACCGCAATTAAAAGCAATCTTCTACAAAACAGCAGACCAAATACATAGTTATGGACCAAAAGACTTGGTCACAACCATCCTTGGCTTTGCTAAAACTATCCAGATTCTTCAAGGAAATAAAAGAGGATATAGTAGTGGTAGTTATGAAGAATACCTTCACGGTATCCTAATTAGACAAAGAGATGCAGTATTTAGCTTCATTGCAAGAACGGCAGTTAACAAACTCAATCAGTTTGAGCCACGTTATTTGAAGGCTTTGGCATATACATATGCTTTATTGGAATTTACGCCCAAGCAACTTGAGGACGGCAATACATTATTTGATCATATCGCCGAGAAGAGCATCCCATTATTAGATAAGTTCAAGCCGCAAGAACTAGCCAACATAGTTTGGGCATTTGAGAAAGTGAAAGTGCAACACCCTGATCTGTTCGAGGAAATGGCTGACCATATCGTTTCACTTGATCATCTCAACGATTTTAAGCCTCAGGAGCTCTCCAACTTACTAATGGCATATGCCAAAGCACAAGAATCTCACCTTGATCTGTTTAACAAAGTGGCAGATCATATTGTTTCATTAGAACATCTAAATGACTTTAAGCCTCAGGAGCTTTCCAATACAATATATGCATTTGCCAAGGCCCAAGTATCTCACCTTGATCTGTTCAACAAAGTGGCGGACCATATTGTTTCATTGGACAACTTGGATGGTTATAATGAGCAAGATATATCTAACTTGGCATGGGCATACCACAAAGCTGGCATAATCCGTCAAGATCTCAATGACAAGTTAATTGGTGTGGCCACGGACAGGAAGTTCAGTACTGAAAGACTTGCGATTCTTAACCAATGGATGTCAGAAGAAAAAAGTATACAAAACCAAGAATCAGGTGACGAGATAGAGGAGGATGAGATGACAGCAGTAGATGGTGATGATGATAACGAAAACAACATAGAAGATGATGGGGAAATAGAAGACGATGATCCCGATGCCTCAGTACCAGAAGATTTGTCTCTTTTGACAGTGGTTCAGCTAAAGGATAGGCTACGAAACTTGGCATTGCGTGTTAGCGGACGTAAACAAGAGCTGATTGATAGGCTGAATGATCATTTTCAAAAGTAAAGAATAGATTTAGCAGATACTCAGCACAATAACTTTCTATATTTAGGAACCATATTATATCAGCCTTACATAAACTCCTGAGCTTGCATCCTCATTGCAGCCTCCATCATTCTCTTCTGAACATTCCCACCGCCTGTTCCTCCTGATGATGACGACTTGAACTTTTTGCTTGCATGAGCAGCTATTGAATCTTCTTTGCCAATGGCAGAACTCAGCAAGCTCAAGTTTCGTTCCTGCTCTGCATCATCCTCATCATCAACCTCATCCCCTTCCATCTCGGCTGCTTGTCGATCTCCAAATGCCAATCTAGACTTTCTCTTCTCCCCTCCTTTATTACGAGCCTTGTTGGACTTACCACTACCCTCGATACTATTATGTGAATTCTTACTGTTGTTATTCACCTTGGATACCATCTTCGGGGTCTCCTTCAACGCCAAAGATCTTGCAATATGTCCCAAATGCAATGCCCTAGCATTGAAGATATGCCGTACAGCCTTTTCCTTGGCTGGGTATGCCCTGACAAATGCCGAGAAGGCCTTACGTGCGCCTTCCAACAATGGACCTACTGCCTCCTTCTTTTGTTTCCGACGTTGTTTGGGATCACCTTTAAACTTCTTATCAATAGATGCCTTGTACTCGGTATCATTTTGGATGACACATTCTTCTAATCGATTTTGGATGGCAAAGGTGAATGCCTCTCCTCTACCGTCTGAGAATGTGTTGCCGGATGCCTTGGACTCGCCTTCTTGTGATATACCACGACATAATTCAGCTGCCGATGTTAATGTTGATGATAATGACAATGAGGTAATCTCCTTCATACCTCGTAACTCCAATACCTCGACATATTGACGTTCCGATGGAAGTAAGAAGAGCAAAGCATGACCAGCCTGACCGGCACGTGCCGACCTCCCAGCACGATGGACATAATCCTTCGTTTCACATGGCGGGTCATACTGTACAATCCAATCTAATGAAGGAAAGTTCAATCCCCGTGCGGCAACATCCGTCGCCAAGAGTATACTTGCCGAGTGTTCATCGTTACTAAATGCCTTGAGTGTTGATAATCGTTTGTTATGTGGTATGTCACCATGGAGTTTATATATCGGACATGTCTTGCCGAATATGCCACCATTCTTCTCTTTATCATCGTCGTCATCACCGGTATTGTTAATATCCTTGTTGGTATCATCACCCAATATACATTCCATGGCATTAAACAATCCAAAGTGATAATCAACACTATCACAAGTTGACATGAATACTACCGTTCGTTCTCCCTTGGCGGCCCGTGCTGATAGAAATGCAATTAGTGATGATAAGCGTAACTTGGCACTAACTACCATATACAATTGTGCCAATTGTCGTGGTGCTGAATGATCCAACTCGTTATCATTGTTGCTTTCCACCATCTGGTCAGATGTGTTGTTCTCATTTTCATTCTCCAAGGCATTACTTGCCAATCCTACACCAATACTCTTTCCTCCTTGATTGGCATGACCTCTAGCCCACATCCAACCGCCATTACCACCCAACACCGTCTTTGCCAACTGTTCTAAATCACTGTTAACAGTAGCACTAACCAATACACTCCTCCATGTTACACCATCTCGTTTCCTACCGGCACCTGGTTGATTCGAACGTAAATATTGTATAATCTGTTCAACCTGTCCACCTAATCCAGCGTCTAACAATCGATCTGCTTCGTCTAATACTACCCATTCTAATTTATTCTTAAGGGAACTTAATAATGATTCAGTTTTGGATAAATGATCTAATAACCGACCAGGTGTGGCTATGAGGATTGATATGCCCTTGCGTAATCGGGCCTTTTCAGATTTACGTTTCTCACCACCACTGAAACAACCCGGAACTATCCATGAGAAGGATGATGTACAGAGGTTGGATGCGAAGGTATATGTTTGTGTTGCTAATTCACGTGTTGGACATAGTAGTATACATCGTGTACCTCCTAACTTTCGATCTATACGTTTTAATGAGTTGTTATTATTGTTGGTGGTTATATCGACTGCTAAATGTTGCAATATTGGTAACAGGTATGCCAATGTCTTTCCACTACCTGTCTCACTTTGTATGAATAGATTTTGTTGTAACTTTCCCTTCTTGCCCTTCTTCGTCTTTTTGGAAGACGGTAATAACGCAGCTATACTTTTAGTTTGTACAATTGTTGGTTGGATTAGTTTGAAATTACCAGTTGGTGATGTTAATGTTGATACTAGATTGGGATGTAGACCTAGCTTGGCAAATGGACATGATGATGCTGATACTGCTGCTGTTGAGGACTTGTTTTCCTCGCCATCCTTTGCTTGTCCTTCGCTATCCACGTCCATTACATCATCATCATCCTTCTCAACACCCTCGGGGGTATCAAAGAGATGTGAACTAAACGAACTTGCTTTAATATCCTTAGAGGCATGCTCACTCCTATCCAAGTCTCGTGGTCGGGCATGAAATTCAGATAGGTAGGCTGCCTGTTGTTCATCTGACAACATTGTTTGTGTCTGTATTTGGTATAGACATGAGGTAAGAGAGATATGAGTGAGAGGTTTGGGTGAGACTATAAAAAGTGCATAAGTGTGCTCAAACTTTTAGAACTTACCCGATGTCTACGAGATGATGATGCAGTATCTTCTGTTGCAAGTGATACACTTGGTTTTGTATTCTCTACAGAAGGAAGGGGTGTAGATTGCATAGAGGTGGTTGGAGCTGCCTCTTCTTTGCTCTCCTCTTTGACAATGGAATCAGCAGCTGATTTGGTATCTTCTTCATTTGCAATAACTTTTGCTTTTGATTTTGCATCACTGTCTTCTACTATAGTCTCCTCCTTTTTATCTTTAATACTTGTAGACTCAACATTAGCATATGTAGTAGTATCAAAAGGCATAGACTGAGATGCTATCTTCCTCTTCTTTTGTTCTTTGACAGAACTTCCTCCAAGCAATGAAGCAATACCCGCTAACGATGAGCTACCGCCGCCCACATCTGTCTTACTATTATCCCCTACATCTCTACTACTCTTGTCTTCCTGATGCTGCAGTGTAGCTGTACCACCACTACCATTATCTCTCTTCTTCCTCTTTTCATCATCTTTAGCAAGTTTAGCTAATTTACCTCTTTCTCTTCTTCGATCGTACTTTGTTTTACGCTTTGGTTTTTTGACTACACCGCCACCGAGGCTGAGGTTAGGAGAAGATAGAGAGGAGGGATCAGTGTAGACTAGGTTTAATCCTAGCGTGTCATCGTCTGGAGCCGCCGTCATGGCTGGGTTGTATTGCAATGAGTTATGTATGCTGTAAAAATTGTGGTGGGGGATTCATCGTATTTTTTTATGATCGTACTTAGATCACAATACGGATAGTGGTACAGTCTAGATTGACATTCGGAGACAGCACAGTCAGCACAGTGCTAGACGGCTAGACGAAAGGGGACGAGGTTGAGATGAGGATGATGCAGAACAGGAACGAAACTTGAGCTTGCTTAGTTCTGCCATTGGCAAAGAAGGTTTAATAGCTGCTCCTGCAAGTAAAAAGTTCAAGTCATCGTCATCATCGAGTGGAATGGAACTCTGGAACTGGAACACAGGACACAGGCGCGATGGGGGAATGTTCAGCAGAGAATGATGGAGGCTGCAATGAGGATGCAAGCTCAGGAGTTCATGTAAGGCATGATATAATATGGTTCCTAATTATAGAAAGCTATTGTGTTGAGTATCTGCTTTTCATGCTAGCTTTAACATCAATGCCTAGGCGGCAGCAGTTTTCACTGGAGTCTTGGATACTGGGCTATGCGGTCGGTAGGGCTAGGTACACTGGAGGATACCTCTACAGGATACCGTCCAGGAAATATATACATACAACTTCTTTCCTCCTAATGCAAATAATTTGTTCTTTGCAATTACATGTTCTATTCTTCCACTAAGGTGTAATACAGATATTTAATGCGTAGAACACTACCTACTACTATGTCTACTGATCAGCCAAAGCAGTCACCAGAGCAAACGCCAGAGCAAACACCAAAATCTATACACAATGATATGTTGAAGTTGAAGGACAAACTTGCAAAGGATATGGAGGGCACAAGTACTAGGGATAAGGGGATATTTAGAAAACTAGATGAATTTGAGCAGCAATACGCTCGGAAGAAGATTATGCGAATTATTTTAGCAACCCGTCCTCCTATTTTAGATGAACAAGATGCTACAAAGTTTAAAAATAAATAATAAAACCAATGTTATTACATAACTTCCTTTGTATTCTCAATACCTTCATTTGATTGTGGATTATCTACCTAGTACTGCCAAAATCATATCTGCTGCGTATTACCCACAACACAATATCAAATTTACTAAACGTTGTTGTTTGTATTGTTGTGTATTGATGCATAGATACCAATACCAATTTTGAAAGTTGATCCAGTCGATGCACATCTACCCACACAAGACATCTCCTGCCAGAGAAGGCTAGAGAGTTGAGAAGGGAAGGGAAGAAGATACCAGATTACGATTGATAATTGAATCCGTGTATCTTTTATGATCATGGGGCTCTCAAACAAAGAAGAGCTGCGCTCAAGACATGGCATGCCCTATATAAAAGCTTTGTTACGATATTTGAGGAGGTGCTATCAGTGGCCAAAACAGGGTCCTTGATGAGAAGAGATCACATATCATACATTTATATGAGTTGAGAGCCCAAAGTCTGTTGTATCGCCATTCTGTCACGATATTATACGCCAGGCTCTGTGCTGTGCCATGTAATAATATCATAATCAGACACAGCGTAGCTGGCGTCTCTTCCCCAACATTGATGCGGCGCCGTCCACATTTTATTCTTGCAACGGGGATACTGATGTGGGATAGCAATCCCAGAAAATGAGAACACTGATGTCAAATTTGGATACATTGTTGTTCAAAACTTTCAAAAGCATAGCATAGAGCAAGTCCATACAAACCGTCATATGATCATCAATAGGCTTGACAACCCGAGCTCTGATATTTGTACTGGTTACCTTATATCACAAAACGATAGCTATTATACATACTCCCAAACATGAACTATCAGCAAATACCAGATGAACTTATACAAATTTTACTATACGGTTGTACAGATGATGTTGCTACTACACGAGGAGTGAATACCTCCCCCGCAGTTGCAATTACACAACCTGATACATCACGATGAGATAACAATACACAGTATATGAATGATAACAATATTGGTCAATTGAAAAGACCACCGGAACAACTTATTAAAGAACGAGAGGATGAACAACTTCGATTGGCAGTAGAATTATCTATGCAAGAAGATTATAAAGATAGTGATATGATTGCCGAGCCGAAGAATGTTGCAAGTGCATCTAAAAATGGTGGTGATAATAGCAATAAAGCGTTTGCGTTTCTACCACCAGAGAGTGGTGCCAAAAGCCAAGTTGACATCAAAACGGGGTCAAAGTCAAATACCAACAATGATATCTTTCGATTCGGCCCAGCTCGTAGGAACAACAGTAGCACTGACGGAATCGTCGGGGATGTGGGCAAGTTGAGTGTAGCTGTTGCACAACCTGATACGTCACGGGGAGATAACAATACTGACACCGACACTGTAATGACACAAAATACTGTATCATCTTATTATATTAACAAAGAATTGGCAAAGATCCATAGAAAAGAAAAGGATGCAATACGAAAGAAGAAAAAGAGACATGGTGATCCTGAATATACAGAGAAGGAGAAGAATGATAGGAAACTCAGGAGAGATAAAAATCCTCAACAAGAAGAGAAATATGCAAATGACAAGAAGGAGAAGAGAGCTGATATTCGTAATAAACATGCTATGAACAGGGCAACATTTGCAACTACAGTAGGAGATATGTTTAAAAAAGATGAAAATGGTAAAGTTCAACTGAATACAATAGGTTATGAAACTATACCAAATGGAGAGCTTGGTCCAGAAGTTGCAGCAATGAATATGCACATGGCATCTATGAATAGATTGCAAGAGATCACAATGAAGTTGTTTCACAAAAATCCGAATGAAGAGAATAGGAATCGTGTATTAGATATTATAGAAGGGCAAATGATCACACCCGAACGGCAACACTCCAAGGCTATTGAATTTTATCACCAGATTGGTCGAGGATGTGATTGGGACGATAGCAACAGAAAGCCTCAGTATATTGGTGAAGTAGTGAAAAGGTTCTACACAAAGCAGTATTTGACCTGTCCACAAGATTTCGATTCAGATGATGCTAAAAATGTTAGATGGCTAGTTAAGGCAGCTCGGAAGGGGAATATTGAAATTGATAAACAGATAGAGGAGTTGGATGAGCAGAATGCCGAAGCAATTGTAAGGGATGCACTGTTAAAGAGGGCCAAACAGTTGGAAGACAACGACGAAGCTTCAACACTCAATCTATGCTTGCTCATAAGTATATCGCACACCTAAAGTAGGTATTGTATTGCTCGCTGTATTGAGTACGTACGCTATGCGCGCGCTGTGTCGACTAAAAAAGCTAGTCTTTAGACTTCAATGAGTATGCTTTCAAATCCAGATGCTGATCGTGTGGAAGATATTATTGACAACAATGATATCAATAAAACATGGGAGAATCTACTAGAAGGATCGGAGAGCATTGATCAATGTGTACATCAATTGCAAAGAATTGCAATCCTCCACAAAAGATGTGGTAGTAATCGGCATCAAGAATGTTGGCATCAGGTTGATTCTGAATTGCAATATGAAGAACGTGTGAAAATCAGTAATATCAAAAGAGGTGGACATTCACATCGTCAAACCAAATCACGTCCTCCGCAATCAGATGATGATGAAATTGTTGAGCCATTGGGACCGGGTGCATCTAGATGGTTGGATAAAGAGCTATTTGATAAGTACAAGAATGAAACCTTAACAAAAGGAGAGCTCAGAGAT
>Ga0214480_100916_pt1 | contig 14065 bp, 15 predicted proteins | sample M1_20Mar14CPVII9_3_FD_165042 | JGI IMG/M metagenome (GOLD analysis project Ga0214480, IMG submission 165042) | Marine eukaryotic communities from Monterey Bay, California, United States - M1_20Mar14CPVII9sort6BwellE17 | ecosystem: Environmental > Aquatic > Marine > Unclassified | place: USA... | reverse complement strand
TATACACACCTTTCCTGGGATACCACCCTTCATGTAATGTGTACCACGTCTAGAGTGGAAGATTTCATCATGAAGCTCAATAAGTCCAGCAAATAAAAGCATCTGTGCCTTACCCCATCCAGGGACGGCATCCCATGCCTCAAGTCCACTAGAAGGAAGGGAGGAGAATTCAACACCATGTGCAAGTTCTCCGGGGAAACGAAGACCAGATCCTACAGCCCACCAACCGACGAATGCAGCCATTGCAACACGTCCGTGCTTAATCTCTGCATGACGGTACCAGGCAATAGTCTCGTCAGATCCCTGTTCAGCCAAGCCAAGAGGATCCCAAATTTTACCAAATTCAATTGTGTTTGGTTCTGAAAGGATTTTCTCCCGGGGAAGGGCAGCATCCAATGATGTAGATGGGGCCTTTTGCGTAGCCGGAACAAAGGCCGCGGCGGATCCAATAATAGTAGCAAGGATTGACGATTTCATAATGATAGCAATATCGTAATATATTCGAGTTGTTATTGAGCTTTGGATGGCGAAACGCAATGAAAAAGATCCCTTCAACATAGGATACCTCTTTGAGGTCGATACGTAGACTACATAAAACAAAAGGAACCCTCCTTTGCAGCATTGCACTGTGTCAAACAGCAGATGTCTATTCTAATATTCTGTAGAGTAGACTGGATTGATATATAATGGTGGCTTTATCTACTAATTGCAATAGCTTGCTCAATTTGTTGGTGGTGGTTCTTCTGTCGCTTGCAATAAACACAAGGATAACTTATGTCGAATCATTCCAATTGCAAAATTCTTTTTCAACAATATGTCAACCATTAACTACTACAAGTACTTCCTATAAGTCATATCGTTCAAGACAATTATACAGTGAAAATCCTAGAGAAGAGGAGATTGTAGGAGATCAATATGAAGGTATGTATGACTTGCATAGTTGCTTATAATATATGTGTAAAATGTATATGTTCTGAATCAGATAATAAGATTCTGAATTCTGAATCATATGCACATATCTCATATCTAACATACATATACTATGATATATATTATGACTCTACTCAACAGGTTCTGTTGACTGGGATGCCGAATGGCAAAAAGTTGTAAAAGATCAGGATCGACCCTCCAAAAGACCTGGCAAATACAAAACGCAAGCAGAGATTGCAGCCAGTGAGTATTCACTCTATACATATAACAACATTTTGTATTTCACATAAGATGTATTGCTTGTATTCGTACAAAATTTTGTATTTCACATATTATATACATGTCTGATACTTTTTATCTCATACAACTATTGTTGAACATACTCAGTCAAGGCAACTAATAAAGTTGCCAAGAATGTATTTGATGCATCACAGGAGGTAAAGTCGAATCTTCCAAAAGCACCTAGTATCCGTTCTCTGCAGGGTGATTGGCGGTTTTGGATAGGAATATTAGTGATCGTCAGCTTTGGCCTTTCTCTTTTGTCAGCGACCTCAGTTCAACCCACTAATGAATCATTCTACATTTGAGACAGTACAAATGAAGAAGTGGATATAATGTAAATAATGTTGAAGGGAGACAGTTTAGCTTCGAGATTCTTACATGATCTGGACGGCATTCTTGTACTTTCAACAACGAATGATTACTGGAAATAAAATAGAGATGTTCAGTGTCAAAGTAATGTAGGGGTTCAATACTAAACTTTTAATTTACAACACTGCTTGATGAAAACGCTCTAGCGGTATATAATGATAATAATATCACACTAGACACAACTTAATAAATAGACTTTAAGATAACTTGATACAATTCTAACACATATACTTATATTCACAAAATATTGTCACTGACTGATCAGGAACGCTTCCTTTTTTCATCATCATTGTCATAATATGGATCAATTAATCCCTTTAAATGTTGGATGGCACATTCAGAAAAGAGTGATTTGTCCAACTTTTGTTTGACTGGTTCTGTTCCGTTGGTATCGTCTCCACCAAAGAGAGGAGGTCCTGGCACAGGTGGAGGAGTACGGCCATAACCACCTTCTAACACAGATACTACCCGGCCATCACAACATATATCTGCTACCTCACAAACCTTTCTAGCTGTCCAAGCATAGTCCTCAGGATCAAGATCCAAGCCCATAGCTTCTGTACCATTATTATAGTGCCGAGCATTCCCAACATCTCCACGAGCGGCGTCCAAGCCGGTGCTCAAGATAATCAAGTCAGGATTAAAGGCTCTTAATGCTGGAAGCAAGCGGTGTTGAATAGCACGTCTGTACGCAAGTCTTCCGGTCCCCATGAGGTAATGTGGAGGATAATGTGGTGATTCTGATGGCAATGTTGCTCGAGGTTTGGAAGATTGACTTGAATCTGAAGCCACGCTAGATGCAGACGTACCAGTACTATTATGCTTCGTTATTGGAGGTTGTTCTTCACTGTTGTATTTGGTAAGATCTGGAAGGGAAGGGATTCTCCTTGATGCATCCTCTTTGGACCTTTGCCTCGTCTGTCGAGGTTCAGTGACAGTTGCTCCTCCATTCGAAGCCAGGGAAATACTTTTCACTACCTCCTTCTCTCTCCATAGTGGAGCTATCGGCACATTGATAATGTTATGTGCAACATCATCCTCGGCCCCTGTACCAGGGTAAAACTTATAATTGAATTCACTACCCTTCTTTGGTTTGTCGTGGTCATAGATGTGAACTGAGAAAAATAACAGCCTTCCAGAGTCATGACATTTCTTTACAATTTCCTCTGTACCATTACCATGGTGTGCATCGATATCCACAATAGCACAGCGTTCACATCTTGGTCGATGCTTCTCGTCGGAAAGAGCATGCATAGCTCCCGCTGCGACATTGTTGAATAAACAAAATCCACAGGATTCGGCATCGGACAGTAATCCATTAATACCAGCATGATGACCAGGAGGTCGAACAATACAAAATGCATTGCGATTTCTACCAACGAGTACGCTATATAGTAGTTGTAGGAAGTGAGTGACGACACAGTAGAAATGAAGAAACACACATCAAGTAACAAAATGAGACAAATCTCACCAATCCACAGCATGTTGCACCGCTCCTGCAGCTCTCCTCGCAGCCTTCAACGATCCAGCACTAAATGCCGTATCCGAATGATCCTTAGGTGTAGAATCATCTTTCATGATTTTGCGTTGTACCATTGGAGTGAATGGAACAACTGCCGGCTGCTCTGTGTTGTCCTCAAACGAGCCGTATTGAGACTCTGCCAATAGCTGCTGCTTCCTCTTTCGTTCCAACTCCTTACTCAAATCATTCACAAAAGCTAAATACTCCGCACTATGAATTCTACTTAGCAATTCGAGCGTAGCTCGTTCAAAGTCGTTTGAGACTGCAACTTCGCATGGTTTGAAGCCTGCATAATCCCCCGGGGCACAAGCTTCTGAAGTCCTGCTTGTCAAAGTTGATATGATATTCTCTACCCTATCAGGTACCTCCCAATCATGATCTGACTTTGCCAAATGTTCAAGACATTCTTGATGATGTATAACTAAAGTTCGACATTGGGAGGCAAACTGCATTAAGTTCCATCGCGCAGATCTCCTATCTACCTGATTCACTAGCGTTGGCGGAGCAGTGCCGTCTCCTCCTTCCTTCGGACTAGCAAATCCTTCGGCTGCAACATCAAGAGGACGTCGAAAGCTACGATTGAAGACATTAACTCGTGCACCATTCTCAACAAGGGTTTTCACAGCATTACTTCCCCTATCTCCAGTACGCATCGCCCAATGAAGAGCAGTTTCTCCAGCATTATTTTGAACATCTAGAGGACAGCTCTTTGATAATAGGAGACTCAACACTTCACTATGACCGGCACGCGCAGCCCAGTGAATTGGTGTATTCCCATCTTTGTCGACGCAGGTAACATCTGCACCTCTATCAATGAGTAGTTTGCAAATCTCCACAGCTTCTTGACAAGTTGGTCCAAACTTATCTAGGAGACCAAGCGCAGCTACTGAATGAAGTAGATGGAACCCAGCATCATCACGCTCATTAATCTCAGAGGGTGTTGTTGATGCAGAATTAAGAGTTGAACAGATTTTGGACACCTCATCTACTGATCCATTTCGCACGGCTAGTTGTAACCCAAGTCGAGCACTACCAAGAGGTGTTGGGAAAAGCTCAGATTTTATCTCCTCGGGCGCTTCTACTTTATTAGAAACCTCCGCTTCCGTAGTAGTTGGTCCCTCTTGTGCACCACTACTGGTATCCGAGAATGGTGGTGGGTCTGTGGTCACTTGGCTGTTAAATTAGATAGGTATGAAAAGGAAAAGTTAAACACAATATATGTAGTGGAATAACACTCAAAACATTGGCAGTGGTCTTTTCGAACTTACCTAAATTTGACAAGAGCTTCTAGTTGACCATCCCAGGGGGTCAAAGGGGATGCCTGACCATTAAGTAGACGCCTCTTGGAACCACCACTTCCATGATTAAGATCATCCGGATTAACAATTTGTAACGAGAGGCCTTGCCCTGATATTCCTTCACCAGATTCTGCAACACCATTTCCTGCCGCAGCTTCAGGAGGAGTATTCGCTGAAGGCTTTTCGCCAGTTTGTGCTGGATCAGGGGGCGTTAAGTCACCGCCACCATCTACAGCAGCAGCAACGGCCGAATCTTGTTCCGCAGCTGCTGTGCTACTGACACTAGCTCGCTTTAATGAACTGTCAACTACACCTGCTAACATTTGAGCCGCTGCTATTTCAGCTAATTTTCGTTTCCCACATGCTGCCGGACTTGGTTCAGGAAATTTCCCTTCATCAAGCATATCATCGTGGGGAGGGGCAACTATGGATATTCCAGTCGAGAGAGGCTGTGTGGATACATTGTCCCAAGTTTCGTTTGCAGTGGGGTATCCAAATCCATGACTAGACTCAGGTTGATTCTCAATCGTACCAAGAGTAGCAGAGTATAATATAGCTGAGGGTCGTCTATCATTAGACATGTTTAGTAATGCATTGGCAGTAGTTGCACTATCAGAGTGCATTAATTGTGAATCTTGGAGTTTCTTTTTCGCCGATGGTGTGCGTTTCCTGACCTTCTTTTCAGTTGAAGGGGGGACTCCCAGCTTCATCATGGCTGACATAGATGATGGGGATGAACGGGTATCTACTTTGAAAGATCCTGCTCCAAGGTTTGACGTATTTGATGAATTGTCTCCCCCCGACTATGTAAAATAAAAGTGAGATTAATGTACACAATTAGACTGATGATAAATAAAGATTGACACAAGTAAAATACAAGAGCGCGATGGATATATACAAAACTACATACCTCTAATACCTTTTGCAACTTTTGAAAATACTTTTGTGCATGTGTACGTGTTTGAACAACTGTACGAGTTTTTACACGTGCTGCAACCTTCTTCCATTCCTTACCATACGTCTGTAACCCAGACAAGAACGCCTCATGTTCTTCCTTAGTCCATCTACCAGTATGTTCCTGTCCTGATTCGACAACTTTTCCTAATGGTGCTTTGATTGATACACCCCCCATACCCTGGAATGTTCCCGACTTTGTTGAGATACTGATATTTGGCACAGTGCTTTGAATCCCAATTGTTGCGGAAGATAGTGCACTCATGGTACTTGTAGTACCACCTAGGTATTGTGCACCCCCAGAATAATTTGGTTGGGAAATGTTGTTATTGTTGTTCGGTTGATTTAAATTGGTATCATATCCAGTCTGCGCCGCGGGCGGCAGTTTCTGATCTGACCCGTCCATGATATTCTTTCACGATTTGCAAAAGAATTTATGAATGTGTATAGGATAATGTAGATCGTATTCAATAAGAACTGATGGGTGTATGATATGTAGATTTGCGATGTATCATATACCACTACCCTGATATATGTAATACTATTAATCCTTTCGTCTTTGGGCGGTTCTATGTCGCAAACACGCCAATGATAAGTTGATGGCAGGGCAAAATTGATATCTTTGAATCAATCAAAAATTATTATGTATGAGGAACCAATAAATCGATATCCTGAGGAAGTGGTTGATTGATATCTATTGGTTAGATATTTATCTAATGCTTTGCTTGAGTCTAATACAATCTAGTAGAAACACTGACGCCATTAGTTGATGTTGCTTGCTTGGTTTATAATGTAACAAAAAAAAGATACGATCTTGCCAAGAACGGTATCCTTTACCCAATTAATGACTAGGTTGAAATCTAATTTCGATACTACCAAGGTCACAGATCTAGAAGTCACCACATGAACAAGCGACAATCAATAATAAACGTACAGCACAGAGCAAAAGGTTGTTGGCCATTGCATACCTACTGAATAGCATGCTTATTGCATATCGCTAGTAATAAATCCATCGATAAGTTGCAATTGCTTCATACTTCAACGTAAAGCACCAATTCGGTATATCCATCATCGATAAATTTCATCTACAAGTGTTGCTGGTGGACTGTAGAGTTGGATGCCCACACAAATGTCGATGAGATAGTACCTTTTGTACTAAATTCTATCCTAACATTGCATCGACAAACATCAACACGTATAATAATAATGGATTCTCTTGCAGATGACATTGATCTTATGGAAATCAATCCACTTGATTTGTATTGCTCGTCAATTGACACACTGAGAGGTCTATCGATTGATCAAACTATCAATGCTAATAGTGGTTGGTCAGTGAGACCTACAAAAATGACTGGTGTTACTGCCAATAATGATAGAGAAGAGATGCAACTCATGAGTAGACATGGTATACCACAATCACTTAGATGTTCGGCATGGATTATTAATGTTGTATCATCGGCAAATCCAGATATGACCAAGTCTCAGTGTGATGAATTTGGAACATTTAGAAAGGTTAGAGTTATTGACCATGGCTGGGACCTTACATTAAAGTCTATATTTGCAGATGATAGTGATATAAAAAGAGCAGACGTACTAGACTTTGGTGTTGGACATGATCACTTGATGAATATATTATTGCATGATCATGGCGGTGAGCTGCTTGATAAAGGGATACAATCTCTTATCAAATTGCAACACGCAGCAAAAGATTCGCTTGGTCTGGAGTTTTGCCCTTTGCTACCTGATATTATGTGTATCTTATTATCATATCAACCGGAGTCGTTTGCATATGCTACAATTCGACAAATGGTAGCAAATGATTGTTCTTATTTCTTACCTGTTTCTAAGGTTCAACATTTGTCTTGGTGTAAAACCTTTTCAGATTTAATGCACAGACTCTTCCCCCAAACAGCTGCAATCATGCAACAAATCAATGCATTGACTCCGGGAGGATTAGGTAAGCAGTGTCAATCCAATTTGATTTTTAGTATATGAATCTATACACAACTGTCTTTACTTACTAACTCGCCTTCCCTCTCTCTGTGTGTATGAAATCAACTTCGATTCTCTAGAACCAATTCTAAAGCGATTCTTTGTGCCTCTGCTCAAGAGAGAGCATGTGCTCAGAATATTTGATATCTTTACATTAGAAGGATATCACTCGATCTTTCGAATCGGTACAACTTTATTGTGTCTAGCACATGCACATCTTGGCGACTCATGTCGTGAACATTGTGACAATGCAGCTATATTTTGGGAAGGGGTAAGATTATACTGTTATTCAAAACATTTCAACTTTGATGTATTCTTAGAACATCAAGCCTATGCAATGAAGCGAAAGAGCCGAATTAAGATGTTAGAGCGACCAATCTTTCCAAATCAAGTTTTTGTTTCAAGACTAATGTCTAGTAATGAAGCTTGGGCTGAAGAGAATCAAAGCAACCTCCCCATACATGAGGATAAAAGGCCATTAGGCTTAGTTGACGGAGATCCAATTATGCTTGCTAAACATGTGGCAGGAAGAGAAGCACTTGCCCGATGGGTACCTCCTACTTTACAGACGACCAAGCTTGAGCTAATTTACTCTTCAAACGTCCATGGACGTTGCTTGGAAACATTTTATGCTAGGTTAGTTTCAGTGATGATGTGTGTCAAATGAATGTTCGTATCAAATGAATGTTCATCTCGGTTGACTCATTCTCTCTTTATCATATTACATATAGATGCTCTTGTGCTATTCATACGATAACACTAGTGGAGGTACTTGATACTGATATTGTATTGGGCATGTACGCAACTCAAACTTGGATAGACAATAAAAAGGGTTATGGGGATGGTAAGTTTTCAATGTTAGGAATGATTTCATAATTTTGTATCTTTGGAAACTGTACATCCTACTATGTCTAACTTATTGTAATCCTTGTCCCTAGGTGAATGTTTTATATTCCGTCTCACACCGGACCCTCAGAAATTTGCTTATGAAATCCAAGTAAGTCAAGCTGTATCATTTGATGATGATGAGGAGGATAATATCAAAGCATTAGATGATGCTAGCCAAATTATGATATCAAGCAAAGATTATTTGTCAATGGGTATCGGGGAGGGTGGCATAAGGTAAACAGTTTTTATCCAATGTTATCTTGCTAGTTTGACTGACATTGGATACTAACCACACTATCTCTTATCCACAGTGGCTTGCGTCTTAATGAAGATCTTACAAGGGGAACAAGTTCTAAGAGATTACTTACTAGTGAAGGCGACCAACAAAATGACGAACATGTAGATGAGGTATTCCAAGTCGGTTTAGTCGAGACTTATCGTTTCATTAGAGAGGTTGATAATAAGCCAGTCGATAAGGTTGATATTTGGCGCAATGTATTTGATTAGATCTTAAATAAATTATATCACTCCCTTTTTAACCCTCTTCGCCTGTTCGCGTCTTAATCTTTTGTCATTTTCCCTGCTTCTAAACCTTTGCTGAACATCATTTTGACATATGCTGGGAAGACAAATACTATGCATGTCAAAATGAATACTCCAAATGTCCAAAGCCAAGAAACCCACCAAGGAACTGTCTCATTACTCAAGATTAATGTAGTGAGTATCCATAGTACAACTTGAAGTGGAGTTCCAATGTATACAAAGTCTTTTACTTTGTATCCCCCTGGCCCGTAAATCAAGAGGTTCGTAGTATAACCGAAGGGAGACATAAATGAGGCAGATGCTGCAAGCATTAGGTTGTATGACATTAACTTCTCGTCCGCTCCTGTAAGGACAGCAGCTTCAATCGCTATGGAAAGCATAGAGTGCAAATATGGTAAGTTAGAAAGTGTGAGTCAACTACATCGACACCACTTCGTATACTCACCAATAGGAAACATCAAAGCGGCAGCTGCATTATTCGTGACGATATTACTTATCAGGACTGTGGCGAGATACACAGAGCCATAAAGGCCTGCATATCCAATCCCTAATGCATTCCCAAGCTGTACTAAGCCATTGGCAATCAATGATGCAAGTCCCTTTCGTTAAGAAGAAGTAGGAGGTTAGAAGATGATGACGACCCTCGTTGACAATCACAGTCTCACTCACCGAGTTCTCCATTGCAGTCCCGATTCCAAAAGCGCAGGCAATGGTGACATATACCACCCAGTCGACGGCATCTCTACACTCCTGTTGTGACAACATTCCCAAACAAACAAAAATGAATGAGACAACTAGGCCACAAACTAGTAACGATGATATATTTTGTTCAGGAAAGAGTACAGGGCCAATTGCAACTTTTGCAGAGAGATCGGTGAGCATCTAACCACCAACCAAATCATATAACTATAGATCAATAACACAGATATTGTACATACCAACGATAAGCATGACAAGCGTTATTAATAGAGCAGGAAGCAGTTTGTTCAACCGTGGTGGCTTTGAATCTGCTACCTCGCTTATCAGAGCAAACGATTGTTGATTATCCGAGTTTTTAGATATAAACGTCGGCCTATTTCAAGAGAAGAGGTAAAGATGATTAGTCAGAAGCCATTCATAGAAAAGATTGATAAGGAAACAAAACAACTTACCCAGCTTCGAGGAGCAATACATCACCTCCTCGTAGTCTAATGTTACCAGGGTGATCTTGCACTCTTGTTCCATCACGGTGGACAGCAATTACAGCCGCTAAGAAAGTGAAGTAAAGATAGTACACATGCTCTTAGCAAACATCAAACATAGAAAGACATGTCTACCTCATCATACACTCTTACCTCCATATGTTGTTCTGAATCGGACTTCTCCGGCTGTTTTCCCCACAAGTGGACCTTTTCTTGCCACAACAGCTTGAACTAGTCGTCTATCGTGAAGGTGTTCCTCAATCTGTTGAAGCTCGTCATCCTCTAGACTAACAAGACCTGGTATTTTGCGCATATCAGCAATCGAATTTGCTCCACCTGCAAACCACAAGACATCGTTTTCCTTTAGATGTCCTTCAGGGGGTACTGGTATTGATGCCTTTGGTTGAGAGCCTTTAGTGATAGATGCCATTACACTATCATTCATACTTCCATCTTCAACGCTGATTCCAGAACTGGAAAAAGGAGACGTGCCAGTAGGCATTAGTGATGGCTGTGCAAAGGAAACTTGCATCCGACTTTTTCTCCCTGTGACAGGACGCTCGACGCCAACAAGAAATAGTCCTGCTTGTCTATTCAGACCAGCCTCAAACACCGTCTTGCCAATATGCGACGATTTAGGTGCCACTTTGACAGCCGCCAAGAACTCTCGTGATGCATTCCCTCCTCCATCATCTTGAGATGCTTCCTCGGGAAAGAGAACATGCAAATCATTCCATACTTCTTCTTTACGCGAATCAGTGACACTGGCAATGTTCGAATCATCAGCAGTAGCGGTTGCTTCTGATACCTTTTCTTTCAGGTCGTTGGAACTTGAACTTAGTCTCAGTCCGCCAACCGCTTTGTTGAATATGTTCTTATATGCAGTATCTGACGACGACTTTGCATAGAACTTATCAGGAGGACGCACAAGTAGAAAAGAATCCTCGTCTGCCTGAAGCACTAATACATCGCCCGGTGCAAAAACCACCTCTGTCAATAGATTTACTTCACTCTTGTCCTTCTTCTGAACCCCTACTATCGCGGCTTTATATGTCTTTCTAAAATCTATGTCGTCGCATGTCTTGTCAACCAATCTTGATTGGTCTGTTACTACAGTACGAATGACTGACAGTCCTCGTTGCTTTGACACTCCAGCTCCTCCACTATCATTCTCAATAATCTGACCTAAGACAGTTTCCATTTCACCAGCGTTGGCGCTATCGCCCTCTTCAATTAGTGCACACCTCCATATTGAGATTGATTTACCCTGAATGACTGAAGCTTCTGTATGATGCAACTGAAGTCCTAGCGAATGCAGTCCTCGAGAAATATCCAAGAGCAAACCAGGTCGGTCGTTTGCATTGATTCCTACAATCACAACATCATCAATATCATGAGAATCTATTGATACGACAACCTTTGTAGAACCAGACGCAAGAAGATTTCGCTGGCTTTTTGGTGCAATAGAATCAAACTCAAGTGGTTGGGAAGGGTTAAATCCCCGTATCATATCTTGAAGATAAAATTATCGCAGTGAGTACAATTATATGTCTAGCAGGAAAGAAACAAAGAGTGTGCTCTGTAACATTGCAAAACGAACAACATACCTGTCATCCTATTAATAGCCTGCAACTTCTCTCCTTCTTCACTTATGAAGTTAATGCTTGACCGCCTCGATCTTGTTTCAATATGAGTCAAAGGTAGCTGCTCACAGTCCTCATCATCATCATTAGTGGCCCCATTACCATTCACCTCCTCATTAATTTCTACTGCACTTGCAAATTTAACAACAGTTTGTCTCTTTCCTGTTTCTGGCTCATCATCTTGAGGTGTTAAATCGATATTATTATTGGTCCTATGTGCATTTGTGATGTCAATTTCATTCGTAATTACTTCTAATCCGTGACTTTCACAGAATTGACTAAATTCTGATACCATGCCTGTGAAGTATAACACATCATCAACATTCATGACAAAATCCTGCCCTACAGCTCTGTGAATATTACCAGATCGAGCTCTGTATACACTAACGAGGTAAATTCCACCAGTATCACGTAGTCCTGATCGCTTAACTGTACGACCAGCAGCAGGACTGACGAGGATAGATGAATAGAGTAATGAGAACATATAAATTAAGTAACTTATATATGTCTGTGCAGAGAAACAGCAAGGTACACGCTTCCAGAGGTGGATAACCAAGTCGTAGCCTGAAATCTAAACTAACTAACTAACTAACTGCACTCATCAAAATGCACTTCTGTTATAACAATACAATAAACTCACCTCCACTTAGTCAAACGTGCTCCTAAAAGAATTGTCCCGTCATCGTCAATAGGGAGACTTGTATCACCTTTCCTTCTACCTCCCGGTAAAAGAAATGGTGCCGCAATAATAATATAACTCATTCCAATGAAAAGGATAGGAACACCAAATTCACCAAGATCGAACAAACCAATTTGCATTTCAGCCTGCTTCTCCGGAGATGCATCAGAGTAGTAACTAGTTAACAATCCAGCAACGACGAGGTTTGTTGAGGTACCAATAAGAGTGCATGTACCACCCAAGATACTAGCAAAAGATAATGGCACGAGGAGCTGTGCAGGACTTATACCTGTATTCTTTCCCCACTTGAGACATATTGGTATCATAATAACAACTACCGGTGTATTGTTTAAGAAGGCTGAAATAATGGATATTGGAATCATGAGACGAAGCTGTGCTGCAGATGCATTAACTGGACGACCAAGTAGTTTTCCCATGTACCAGTCTGTATATCGGATTTAGAATATTGAAAGGTTAGATATAGTATATGTCAAGTATTGCATCAATCTATCACTTACCAAGAGCTCCTGTTAGTTGTATCCCTGCTGCCACAACAAATAGTACCACAACAGTAAGAACACCCTCATTGGAAAATCCACTCATACCCTCGTCAATTGTAATAATATTTGCACACATGCATGCTGTCAAGGCGGTAAGCATTACTAAATCGGCCTATAAAGAAAATGCAAGATATACATTTATTACATAAGTGAGAAAAGAATTAACACAAAGTAAATTTAATTAATAGTATCATCATACACGACACTTACCCCTACCCTATCCGATAATAATACACCAAACATGATTACTAATACAACTCCAACATATATCATTTCCCATGTTGATCCTACAGGTGCTTCTTCTTCTTCTGTTGTATTTGTACCATCACCGTCAGCCTCTTGCAATCGACGATGAAAGTTGGTATAGTCTTCGTAACTTAATAATGATTCGTCTTCTATATAAATCTCCTCCTCCCATGGAGTTGGACAGGGACACCACATGGTAGTAGTGAAGTTATTCTTTTTAGTAATACGCCAGCTAACTTCTGCTAATAATAAAAAAATGGGATGGCAGAGCTGAGAGATAGTATGGACTAACTTTTTATATTTATGAGATGGCAGTGAGATAGATACGTGATGCGCCGGCTTCAAATTGATCTAGAACTTTTTCAAAACAAAAAAAGGTATCGTGAATAAATAATGACCAAAGACATCCAAACACACAGTCTCAACTCAACAAAACACAAAGCATGGGAATTAGACACAAAGGTGTGCACTATCTATTGATAACTCTAACTTCTCTCTTTGACTAAGAGCTCTCCCACCACTCCTTTAATCCATTATCATCAATACCATCTAAAAATATGATGAAAAACCATAGTCTCGACGCGCCGCCCGTAGAGGCCGTCGCCGCACACAACATAAATGATGGTGCACCTTGTAAAGTTGGTGCACCTTCCTTATCAGCTGCTACTGATGATGATCCATACTCCACATTAATTACACCTACAAAGGCTGTAGCCGATCAACAGCATCAACAATTGTTATTACTGCAACAAAAGAAAGAGAAACAGTTGCAACAACCACAACAAAACATTGGTAAAAATGTATCACATGCACCATCAACCAAACATGCACCGTATTTAGCAACTACCAAAGTTACTGAGAAGAAACACAAGAACACGGCCACTACCACCGATGGATCTACTACCGCCGCCAAATCTGCGTCTATTATTAAATGGCCGCCCGTTTCATCTACCAAATCACTACCACCATTATCTGGCA
>Ga0214480_100915_pt1 | contig 14092 bp, 8 predicted proteins | sample M1_20Mar14CPVII9_3_FD_165042 | JGI IMG/M metagenome (GOLD analysis project Ga0214480, IMG submission 165042) | Marine eukaryotic communities from Monterey Bay, California, United States - M1_20Mar14CPVII9sort6BwellE17 | ecosystem: Environmental > Aquatic > Marine > Unclassified | place: USA... | reverse complement strand
TTGATGGAGGATCAAATAATGCAGAGCCTTTGGCACATATCATCAAAAGAACTGTATCTAAAACCATGTATTGCAATGAGAAAGGAAACCCTTGTAAAGTCAAGGCCAATACAACACGTGATCCAACACATCGAGTACAGAGAGGATTAGATGCATCTACACTCTACAATAACAAAGGAGGATCAGCAACTAAACAATCTAAAATGTCAATCATGCTAGATTCAGTGGTGAAAAGTAGAAAGGAGAGAGCACAACATATAAGAACAAATATGCCTCGTCAGGATAATATGGAAGTTGATGAGGAAACAATGTTGATGGATAACACCGTTGTGGCTGGTGATATTGCAGCTGAAGTGGTAGCTCATGGTGAAGAAAGTAGTCCTCATAAGAAGCGTGAGCTGTTTTCTGATGCACCCAAAAGAAGTTGGAGTGGTAACTGGGCTAACTGTGGACATAAAAGACCTCGATCTGATGATAATTTGGATAAATCAGAAGAAGGGGTGAAAGCTCCACAAGATAGGTCAGAAAGTACAAATACCATAGATGCTCCTTTGGAGGCGCAGAATGAATTGAACAAAGAAGAAGATAATGAAGAGAAAGACGAGCCAAGCAAAGACAGTTCACCCGAGTCAAGAGCAACTTGCTGCATCAATCCCTTTCATGTTGATGTATCAGCTCTAAAGAGTTTTTATGAGGAGATTGAGATGCTTCCTCCAGTAGACTCATATGATGATACGTTCACATGCGCAACTAGAAACAAAGAAGTAAAGTGGAAATGGAAGGTGAAGCTAGGGGATACAGTTACACTTCAAGTAGAGTCCAGCTCTAAAGAACCATCTATAACCCATTATCCCTTTGCTGTTCAATGGGCTCCAGCAGAAGTAGTCTCGATCTATCGAGTTCACAAGACAAAAGAATCATGTGCCAAGCTCCGTGAGAAGAGTGCCTTCGATAACCTGTCGCAAGATGTCAATAATAATGATGAAATCATGATGGAGGTTAGGTGGCTGTATAGGAGTTGGGAGATACCAGGTGCATCAAAGACAAAGAAGAAGGTTCCTTCTGATAGTGGAAATCTAGAAGAGGTGTTTGAGACTGATCAAATTGATGTATGCTCAGCGGATAGTATTCTTTCGCCAGTAAAATTGCATGATGTGCCAAGGCCGACATCTACACCTAGTAGTGAGTTAGATATGCCACTGATTCATTACCAGTGCAGTCGATTATGGTCTATACATCGACGTTCCTTCGTTCCTAGTGGCTCACTAAGTAATCGTATATCAAGAGGACGAATGCATTCTGCTTACAAAATGGCTTTTGACCAGTTGAATAGCATATCTACTTCCATCAGTAACGCTTCTTCAAGGGAACAGACATGGAAGGAAGCGTTTCAATCAGCGATTCGAAAGCTTTCATTGGCAGAAGCTGCACAAGATACACAAGAGCATGGTATGGCTCTTACATGTCGAGAACAGGAAAGAAAACAGATAACAAGCTTCTTGAAAAAGGCTATACACGGCTTACAATCAAACACCTTGGATGAGGATGGAGAAGACGAAGAGACAAAGAATCTCAAGTCGTCCTTGTTCATCGCAGGTCCTCCCGGCACAGGCAAGACTGCATCAGTTCGATCCATCATCTCAGAGCTCCAAAAAGAACAGCACGAGGGATTGTTACCAGAGTTCAACTTCATTGCTCTCAACGGTATGGAATTGAGACACCCCTTTGACGCTTATGTCAAGTTTTGGGAAGCTGTTAGTGGCCCTCGAAAAGAGAGATTGTCTGCAGGAGATGCCGTCTTTCACCTCGAGCAATACTTTTGTGGTGCTGATCAAAATGATGAGGTCTCAGACAATGAGGATAAAGATGATGACGATGAAGAAGGAGAGGATGACGTCGAAGCTGATGAAGAATCTGAAGATGGAAACAATGGCCGTGTGGCTGTGTCCGAGAGGCCTGTGACTGTTCTGATGCTTGATGAGATCGACTATTTAGTCACCAAGAAAGAGACTCTGGTTTACAACTTCTTTGATTGGCCGCTTCGAGCGACCACAGCAAGGCTAGTGGTGATTGGAATCTCTAATACAATCAACCTCCCAGAGAAGCTTTCAACACGGGTACAATCTAGGATTGGTGGAGATCGATGTCACTTCCGCTCTTACAACGTGAAAGATACCATCACTATTCTAAAGACAAGACTTGGAATGCTGGATGCTAATCCTGGTCATCCTGTATTCGAAGAGGATGCTATCAAGGTGAGCTTTTTGTCTTTCAATATTCTTGTTACATCATAGTTCTAGTTTCTAACAATATATATCACTTGATATCAAAGTTTGCTGCCCGTAAGACAGCTAATCTTTCCGGAGATATACGAAAGGCGTTTCATATGTGTAAGGTAGCCGCAGAAACAGTATTCGAGGAATATAGCAATGGTAAACGACAAGTGGGAAGGAGTACACGGCCAATTGTTCGTATTTCTGACGTTCAAAGGGGCAGCCGAGACATGTTCACTTCGATTGTACTCAAGGCAGTATCATGCTCCACAGATTACGAAGCACTTCTACTCATATCTCTAGGTGCATTAAAGAAAGATCGAGATGATGGCAGGAAAGTCCGAGTTAGTGTCTTTATTTGACTGCCTTTGTAACCGCAACTAACATACTTTACTATCATCTCCCTTCATCTTCATAAACTGTAAAACGCACGTCTTCCAGCTTTCCTGCCAAAGAGATTCTAGTCAAGATTGAATCAATTGCTAATGCATCAGGTGATCGTAGATATATGAATGCTCGCTTGTCTTTTGCAGATGTGCTTGGGATGATGAATCGACTTGGCGATGCAGGAATTGTTCAACTCAACACATACACGAGCTCACCGTTCCCCTGGGTATCAACTCATTTACACTCATATGAAATCTTGGCAAGTTTTAGGGACACACGACATAGCAAGCTTGCTGAGAAGCATCTTGCAAATCAGAGATTGTTCTAGAAAGATGACACTTTCGTATTGTATCTAAATCTATCTTATCATTTGAAGACTACTCGTACCTCTACTCCTCATCCATGTATACTCTATCAAGGAACAAAGGCACGTCGTTCATGTGTCTACCAGCACCTCTTTCTAATACCATCCGTTGAATCTTCGAGTGCTCAACAAAGGCAACCTGCTCGACACTTTCACTCAGATCTTTAGTGCTTTGTAAAAACTTACGATATCTGCTATTGCTATCATCGCTCCAAAAGAAGTTGTCGTTTGGACACTGACCCGTCTTCACAAAGTCAGTCTGAAATTTACCGAGAAAGTACTTCATCTCTTCGATCCAATGTTCACATCTTCGTAAACGAAGCAATATAGCACCTTTTGTAGCTGTTTGTCGTACCATAGTTGCAGCATTACAATTGTCACCTGTGCAATACATCTCCATCATGAGCTGTGGTATGTAAACTGGAGGAACTCTTTGTTCTAGCTGGAAGTCTCGAATGAGGTAGCTCTTTGGGATGCCGTCGGCATCTCTATCTCTATGTTGATGATTGTCATCTTCTTTTTTGCTGCTCTGCTTCTTCTTCTTTCCGCCTTTCTTCTTCTTTCTATATTTACTACCATTATTAGACCGACTTGGTATTTGTTGCTTATTCAAAACAAAGGGACAGTGATTCTTTACTTCAAGCACTTCCACTGTTCCATCGGCGTAATGTATTAAAGCATCCGGCGTGGCACCAATCTTGACACCATTCATTTCATCTTCCATATCGTCGTATCTTGATCCACACATGCCTACCTCATGTATGACTGTGCATTCATCGATACCACAAAAGTAATTCAAAGCTGTGAGCACTGAAGTTGCCTCTTGAGAGTTGCCCCACGACATTCTCACTTTCATTGGATTTGGTTGATTATTATGATGTTGTAGGTGTAACTTTCTTTCATACAAATCCTCAATTGTCAAATTAGGTCTATACTTTGCAGTGAATGGAAACGGTCTGTCTCGTATTCTCGATGCAGGGATCCATAACTTATCTGCTTCTTTGCTACCAGGCCGCCAACCAACCACATCCTCGATATCTATTGATGTTGGTGATGATGACCTTCCTTCACATAGTATTTGTTCCATTGCTTCCAAGCTTTGTTCATTCTCTGGTACCGTTTGACTTAATCTATTCCATGCTCCAGCACCACCTCTTTGAAGTGATTTTGGTATACCCAAAAACGAAGCTGCCTTCGGTTCTAAGAACCCCAGAGCAGCAGATGCCTGAGAAGTGGTACATCTACCAACATGAAGATAATCCCACTGCCAACTTTCTTGTCTAAAATATCTCACATGTTCTTTAGTTGGCAATGTATCAATCATTGATGGTGGAGGTAATGGTTGGAAATTAGGATGTGCTCTTAAATGAGTCATTGATATTGCTCTCCAATTTATATCGGGTAGATTTCCAGTGCGGGGAATTGTTATCTTCTTCCTGCGTCTTTTATTTGATGATGTTGAAGAAGTTGTTGATGTAACTGATGCAGATGAAGATACTACTTGAGGTGGGGAATAAACTACTTCATCACCCGCACTATCACTATCAGTTTCCATGATATTCGTTGTTTGCAAAATATTATCTTCCTTTGCATTTAACTTTGCTGGTCGCCTTATATGCTTGGCACCCGGTACTTGTGATGGTATTAGCGCAAATGCTGCCATTGTCGCTAGTGTTTTATCAATGAGGAAGAGGAATAGTAGTATGATATGAATTATCATTTGATATTCTGTGATGCATAATATCTTATGCTCAATTTTTTCACAAAATATTTAAGACTGCGAGTTAGATATTATATTCTAATGATACTGATGCTAACTCTAAGTACTATAATGATATAAATAGTCATAAACTATTTATTCCGCCGCTGACTTGATGTTGTTTGACTGTAATAGCATCTGCCGCCATTTGCAATTTGCTGAATTGCTGAGTATTGAGTATGATAGTTTTGAAGTCAAGGTGAAACCTAAACACAAACCAAACCATCGTTCTCGACTGACGTTGCAGGTGTAAACAATTCAAGAGCGGTTCTGTGATGCATATTATGCTCAATTTTTTCACAAAATATTTAAGACTGCGAGTTAGTATTAACGTCTAATGATACTGATGCTTTCTCTGAGTACTATAATGATCTAAATAGTCATATAACTATTTATTCCGCCGCTGACTTGCTATTGTTTGATTGTAATAGCATCTGCCGCCTGCAATCATTTCTGAGTGTAATGTTAGGTGTAAACCTACCTATCATGCCGAAGCGATTTCTTGGTGGTGGTCATTTAACTCAAAACTCAAAATCTCAAATCAAACTCACAGTACTATTGCTGCGTTTAGTCGCCGTACTAAGTGATTGACCTCAAGATGTCTTCTTTGTTGTTGGGGGTGCATGGAATAAACGACAAAGCCACCGCTGTGCCTAACAGTGGTGGCGGCGTTGTTGAAGAGGTTACAAATAATGAGGGATCACCACAGGATTTTACCGCACAGAAAAAGCTGCCTTCATCATCGAGAACAAGTGTCAACGATATTTCCTGTAATGGTTGTTCGGAATCATCCATTATTGCCACTGATGATATATCAGCCAATACCCTTTCATCAATACGTAATAATAATAAGGTTGTAACCACCAAAGTCAACCATCTAACAACGATTAAAACAAAAGATATAAAAAAGAGAAATATTGAAGGTACACCCACTTTTAATGGTAAACATTCTACCAACAAACAGGGGGGTGGTATTGATGGTGGTTTTAATGATATAGATTGGTTTGGGATTGATGCATCTACCCAATCTTCTTATTCTAACAATGGTTCAGTAGAACATATGATTCCATTAGTTGAAGAGGCTATGAGAATTAAAGGATATGAGACGAAAGATAGTGGTGTCTATCGAAGATGTATTCTCAGAAATGCTTTGGTGGATGCTTGTAAAAAAGATGAACAAATTTCTACTCCAGGTCATGTACTTGTAGCTACAGAAAATCTCGTTCATTTCAATCCAGGTAAGGTTTTATTAATTTGGGGTGTATGTTTAAAAACACACACAACCAACTCATACACAACTTTGCATCTTATTTAGATAAAGATTTACTTTTGCGACCCATACAGGACGAGAGTACTATTGATGCTGAAATGAAATGTGAAGGTCGGGGGTCGATTGTTACATCCCCAGTTGATGTTATGGATGATATACATGGTAGCACATCAACAACAGCGAATAAGCAATCCTGCTCTTCTTCCCCGTCGTTGGAGGAGGGGAAAGGGAGCAAAGATATTGAAGTAACATGGGTTGATCAGGCTCAATCTGCTCCATCATCTTTGGAAGATGGTGGGGATAATATTGGTAAGTGTGTTTGTATATTTATCATATTCAAGTATATATTAATCTAAATCTTTGCCCCCCTGCAGATGTTAATTTGGAAGATGATGTATATTTTGCAAATAATGAGGGTGGTTTTTATATGGATATGGATACAGATGTATTGGATTCTTCTTATACTTCGGATAATGATAATGGTACGTACGTGTTGTGTTGTATTTATTTAATGTTTGTATGTCTTCTCATTCATTCCCAATCAGCAATAAGTAAAGCAGGGAAGAGGAAGCTGGAAGGGTGTACCCAAGAGGGGAATAAAAACAAGAAGATACGATCTGACATGGTGAATAAAGATGACACTGAACTTGATGCGTCGGCACCAAATGCTGCCGTTAATGATGTGGTAGTAGAGCGAGCTAAAGATGATGTGTGTGTAGACAGCAAGGTTGAAACAACAAGACTAAGCCCAAATGTATCTGATATTGGGAAAGATAATAACGATGATGGTAAGTAATTATGTTGGTTTTGATGTTGTTTCTATACTCATTTGTCAATTTTATCTAACATTATATCTATACTTATCAGCACTTTCAATTACCATCCTCGGCACAATCATACGGCCAGACGACCAAATGGATGATGTTATCGATTCTCTCCTTACCAGATGCAGTGGCTCTTACAAGGAGACTTTATCCCGTATACACAAAGAACTTTATGTGCCCGAGAGTGAACGAACCAAGTCGATTATCAACCCCGACGATCCTCTTCTTCTACCACTCAAGCCACTCAAGCAAGCTTATAGCAAAGCCATTGCATTACTTGAAAACACACAAGCAAAGTTGAAGCGAGATGGAAGGGGACCACTATCACAATCAGAGCAGACACGTTGGTACCGGCATACAATACTCTCTATCATCTTTGCTGGACTACACCATGTGATACTTTATAAAGAGTGCCCGAACAGATCGTTTCGTGTTCGTCCTGTGACGAAGGATTCCCGTGAGTTGGTGACTCAACCTGGTCAATACCGTCTTGATAGAAAGTCATCCAAAGACAAGTCCAGCAACAAAGTCCAGTCCAATGCCAAATGCGGTTCTTCAAACAATAAAGATACGGGAATGGCTGGGCGAATGTTTCAGCAACGAGTAAATTTGGAGGAATTCAAGAAGAATAGGCGGAATGTTGGTATCATGTTGGCAGAGCTTATTGGATCGGCGGGTGTGTACTCTACTTTACTTGAGTCTCGAAAGAAGGCAGCACAGTACTCGCTTTTGGGGGAGATTGCAAAGACTTTGGCTCAAGAATCTCCTGCATTTCAATGTAACGAGGATAAGGTAGATGGAATGATTGGGGAGGCTGTGAACTTTCTCTTCGAGTTTTCATACATGTCCTCCATGTCGGCAAGTTTTGGATATGCCTTGGAGAAAGTCTTCAACTGTGGAGACATTGGCATTCGCTGGATGTGCAAGATATTGGCCTTCAATACTCGAAGCCGAAATGCTGGGGCTGTTAGTGAGCTGTCTGGAGTGACCGATATCCGTCCTTTATTCACTTGGGAGACAGAGATATCTGGAGTACGTGAAGATATCGAATCGATGTCCGACGAGGCAACATTAAATGCCCTTGAATCTATGTTGCGTCCAGGACATGTTGATGGGCACATGCAAAATTACGAGACAAAGACACTCTTTGACAATCATCCTGGACTCAAAAAGAAAGTGGATACATTTAGAAGTGAGGGATATGCGGCAGTTAAGCGAGCAGTGGCTGAAATTCGTGCAGCGATGAACTCCACAGCCGACCCTGAAGAGAAGATCCGAGTAGCCAAAGCTGCCATTGCCACCATTGACAAGAAGTCCATGTATGGCAAACGTTATCTTCCACCAACAGACAAGAAGGAATATGCTATTCAATGTGCTAAGAAATTGAGGGATGTGAAAGATGTTGTGGTTGCATCTGTTGAGGTTAAATCACTTATTGTGGTTGAGTATGAGACCAAGAAACAACTCAAGCCGGATGATGCAGAGGAGCACTTCCCGTCCAATAGTATTATACACAAAATGCACAACTATGATGGATCACTTGCCGGTGAGGTATATGTGTACGACTACAAGAAGAAGACAATTCGTATCCTTCTAGTTCCATCGGGTCATGTCATTCGTGGATCTTGTGCTGGAGTGAAGGCTAGAATGACTGTTGGGAAGTCTATGGTCACAATCATGAGTTATTTGGAAGAAGCTAGAGTAGTTCCTACTTCAGCCTTTGAAAGATACCGGGACATTTTTTATGCACAGGCAATTGAAATGGCAGGGTTGGGTAAGAAAGGTGAAGTAGTAGATTATGATCTTGTCATGGCTTCTGTTCACAATGCGAGATATGTTGCATCTCCTGATGGATTGGGTAGTGGTAATCCAATCTGTAGTGGAGTGCGAGGGTTGGGCGAGTTAATCAGCCCAGTCAATGGTATTGACGACCTCAAGGTTGTTTGCTTGATGACTGTACTGGGTTTTAAGGACTTTATGTCGATGATGAAGGATATATATGCCGTTGAGTTACCCTGTGACTTTTCCTCTTGGTTATTAACTTTTGGTGGTATCTTTATCAATGATCCGTCTATTCGTATTAGCGTGGCAAAGGCCTTATATGATAATGAAGTCAACCGTGAATATGCCAAAAAGACCGGCCTTCCTGATGGTTGGTTGGCCTTAAAGAGTCAAGGTTGTTCGGCTTCTCTTTATGCTATACGGTGTCCTAATGGCAATTGCTACAGTTCCATCAATTCCTTGCCTCCGGATATTTCCAAAGGAGTCGGCTGGAAAAGGCAGCCAAAGTCAGCTTCAGCTGAATTGATTGCTGCGCAGGCAAGGGAACTCAAACGAGTTTCAACTAATGCAACTGCAGAGGCTTTAGCAGCGGTGCATGCTGAAAAGAAGGAGAGTGAAACAGCATTAGAGAAGAAGAAGCTTGAGCAAGAGAAGAAGGAGCGAGTAACAGCATTAGAGAAGAAGAAGCTTGAGCAAGAGAAGAAAGAGCGAGCAGCTGAGAAGAAGAAGCTAGAGTTAGAGAAGAAGAAGCGAGCAGCCTTAGAGATGAAGCAAGCAGCTGAGAATAATAAGATTCGTACAGTTCGAGCACCTCGTGGCAAGCTTGGTCTCACCTTGAAGGATAGGACTGATACCGTGGGTGGTACATTTGTATTATCTGTTAGTGTTGATAGTCCTTTGGCTCAACAAGTATCAATAGGTGATCGTATTATCTCCATTGATGGTACGAATGTTGGTGAAAAGAATGTCAAAAAGGTATCTACTATTTTGCATAATAAGGTTCACAATGTCATACGATGGTTGACTATTGACACTAGTTGCCGTGGTCATGGATAGAAGTGGTAAGATTTGTTTATAATATTAATCCTTAACAGAAGTTAGTTATTCAATTAGAGTTTATTTTGAGAACCGTAACGTTCCCTCTACCTAAATACCGCAAAACCGTTCCTCGACTGACGTTGCAGGTGTAAACCTATCTGCAGACTCACATACACAACAATCAATGCAACTGTACATACTTTGGACTTTGACGGCAAATATCTCTACTCCAATATATACCCTAACATCTATATACGGTTTATATTGAAAGCAAAAGGTATCAAATTAACTAATCGTCTGAGCTCTGAGGTATTATCATGGCTGGCTCAAAGAATTATCATCAAGGTAAGTGTTTGTGTTATAGTCTCATAATACTATGAGAGTACGTCATGCTTTGCTCCTGTGATTGTTGTTTCTAACGTGTATATTGCAAATTGCAAATAATAATGTCACCACACCATATATGAATCTACACAATCAATAACATCCATAACTCCAATCGGGCTTTGAATCATCAATCAGGTCATGATATCAAATCATTAGCATTAAACTTGGCAACTTTCCTATTATTCATGTTACCATTTGCAATATATTATGGAGAGGAGGGGAAAGAAAAGTTATATTGTGGTGTAGTTGCAGGCGGATTGGCATTATCGATAATTATACCACCATTCGGATGGATGCGCCCTCATCCTTATACTGATATGCCTGGTAATGAACCTCTTACTTTTAGAAAGAACAATTGAATCAATTAGTTGCCATGTGTTATAATTTGATAGTTGCTCTTGAAGTTTAGATGTATATTAAAGACAAAATAATAACAAGTAAAGGGGTCGGTAGTTATGAGAGATAGAAAAGAGAAATGAAGGATTGAAGAATCATTGCTGAATTTGAATGGAATCGATCTTCTTCGGCTAAAACAAACAAATGCAACTTTATCATGTTGGTGTCAGTATAAACAGTGAGTTGATAAAATTTAACATCCCAACTTATTGTGCTATCAACTTTACTTTCAACTGGTTTAATATGTAGAGAAAGTAAGTGTATCAAAACAAAGAGACAGCTATTCGAAGTTCTCTGTAGATATTACTCTTGAAGAGATTACAAACTACTACCAATAGAGAACAGTTACTGTTTGAGTAAAGATACTTTTAACTACCTACTTCATATGCTTAACAACATCCTCAATATCCATTGAACATCTACTCCATCCAGCTCCCAAACCACAGCCAGCACCGAACGCGGTTATTGCCCGTCGAGCTCCACCGGTACCTCCACCTCTTGTTAACACAATACTTGCTAATCCACCAAGAACTAATCCCGCACTTGTATATATTGCACCACGTTCTAATCCTGTTTTTAATATATCAGATATAACATTTTGTGAAGATGAAGATTGTACTGGAATTGATTCTGTTGGCCATTCTTTTGTTGGAGTTGACATGTTTCTGTAATAATGATATTATTGTTTGGTTATTATTGTTCGTTATATTCTTTTAATTTTCTTCTCTTCTTATCGTATATATAGGTGTTCAAAGTATGTGTTATTGATCTCAATGTTATGTTCTTTGAGTTCACTGAGATGTCTATGCAAAAAATACAGTGAGATGACAAGTACATAATTCTGCAAAATATAACAACGATAAACTATTCTGACATGTCTCCCATATATTAGGTTGCAAACGACAATGCCCCAATATGTTAGAAGATTCTATAATTTCTCTTAATGCACCAAGTTTACAATGAGCTCAATCTTTCTTTGCATCATCAATTTTCAATCACTACGCTATTAACAAATACCAACAATGAAAACCTACATATATAAATCACTTACTCACAGTATATTGTCAAATAACAATACCTACTGCTTTGGCTTAAAGGTAATACAATAGCGGCAAATAAATTATCGCCCTTCACTGATCAGTAAATGATAAGGGTACCCGCCTGGCTGCACTGAGGTATCCTACAATTCCCAGCAAAAGTGGCTTTCATCTTGATAGTACGATAGAGGTTGTAAATCATGGCGTGGGGTCTTCCAAAGAAGGCGGCACCGCCCGAGAATGAGGCATCAGCTAATAAAGATAATGAAGAGAAGAAATCTGCAGTAGATTCATCGACTGAAGCCTCGAATGATAATCAAACTGCAAAGAAGACAGATCCGCGTGAGCAATTCTTATCGAAACTTGAACAACAGTCAAATATCTCTGAGGATAGTACTACAAATGATATGAAATCGGACATGAAAGATACAAGTGATGATACTATTAGTGATACTGTAGTTGATACAGAGGATATGAAACAGTCATCTAAAGAAAAAGATATAAAATTGAAAGCAGTTAACGAGAAGAAGGATGAAGCAGCCCCCCTCTGTTCTTTAAAGTCATGTTGCAATACCCAGAAGGTTGAACTACCAATTGGTGATCAATTATTAATCAACTATCTATCCAATTATTGTGTGGAACCAGTTAACGGAGGAGGTAGTAATGCCGCCGCCGCGATATCCTCACCATCAGATTGGTTACATGATATTGAACCATCAAGTTTATCTTTTTTAAAAGGTCTTGCTGGTATTAAAGAACCACCTTCTTTATCGTCACAGCCAAATTATGATACAGTAGCATTTAATGTTCAAGTGGCTACAACTGTACCATTACCAACAATTGCAAAAGCAGTTACTGATCAAAAGTTAGATACGTCAATACCAAGTTATGGCGTAACAAACTATTCCAAAGAAGCCATCAAAAAAGCACCAAAAGATGAATTTGGTAATACCAAAACATACAAAATATATGAGGTAATTGTTCCATCACATGTTAAACCAGGACAACCATTCGTATTAAAGGCCAGTGGTGTAACTGTTCGTGTTAAATGTCCTATGAATGTAAAGACTGGTCAGAAGATTCGGTTTCATTTGCCTACGAAGTTGTTTGATGCACCATTACCTCCTCCTCCTCTTCCACCACCTTCAATGCCGTCACAGCAAATAATGGAAGAGGAATTTTCAGATATGATGGCATTGGAAGAGGCAATGTTTGGTGGAGCGAATAAGGCAACCTTACCTCCGGTGAAGATGACAGGGATTGGTGCACCGAAAGACGATGAAATGAAACCAAAATCTAAGCCATCTACCCCAAACAATAATAATAACACTGCAAAAAACAACAATAACAATAGTGGTGATGATACCTCAGTACAAAATCGTATGCTAGATATAATTGAAAGACAACAGACTCAATTAGCAGATATGCAAGCTCGGATTGACGTATTGGGTGGTATGATGGCACAGATGCAGAATGATGTTGGATACTTGTGCCATAATACTTGGCAACAGCAGCAGCAGAATAATGGTCAACAAGGCCGACAGCAACAGCAACAGAATCGAATGGGTGGATTATTCGGTAGGGGTGAGGCAACACCGGGTATCCAACAGCTGCCTCAAGCTGTCCCCGCTGTTGCTCATCGTGGACAACGTGCACCTCCATTACATCAACAACCACCGGTATCACCTCAAGCAGCAGTACCCGTCATCGCCGCCGATGCAGCACCCCATCAAGGTTTCTTCTTTCCATTATTTGCTGCGTTATTTCGATTTATCATCGATTTACCCCAACGAGTTCGGACGTTACTATTGTCTACGGGTGTTGGTAGGGTATACACTCATTTACGTCAAGAGGCAATTGCAAGGGATGCTTTCCGCAATATTGACTTTGGTTCCTTAATGAAGCTGGTGGTGATGTTGCTTATATTTACAGGACGAGTTGGTGGTGATAGTGGAGGTGGAAGAAATAATCGTCGTAATCAGAATCAGGAGGCTGAGGGGGGTATATTTTACATTTTACTACAATCACTTATTGATTATTGGAATGGACATCGTGTTCATGCATTGGTCATAGCATCGATGATTGCATTCTTAATCCAGGTTGGACTGATGTCTTTCTTTTATCAAGTACTATGGGTCGAAAGAGGAGAATTGCTACGAGTTTGGCTAGGACAAGATCCCCCGGCTGATGAGAACGATGAGACTGAAGATAATGCCAACGATGATGGTGACGGTGATGCGGATCAACAAGGAGATGGGGGTGGGGAAGCTCGAGAAGGTGGCGCGAATAACAACAACAATAACGTCAATCCACCAGCACAACGACCACGTCCAAGGCAGCGAGCACGTGACTGGCGTCGTCATCCGAATCATGTACCACCTGCTAGGAGGAATGCTGCTCAACCTGATGCCGCTGCTCAAGAGGGTATTTACTTATTTCGTCGTGGAGAAAATGGAGGTTTCTTTCATGATATTCAAAGTCTATTCCTCTCCTTCTTCTCGTTAACTGCTTTCAATTTTATATCTTTTTCTTTAGATGACTGTTTCATATCCTCTGTATCAACTACAGTATCACT
>Ga0214480_100914_pt1 | contig 14114 bp, 8 predicted proteins | sample M1_20Mar14CPVII9_3_FD_165042 | JGI IMG/M metagenome (GOLD analysis project Ga0214480, IMG submission 165042) | Marine eukaryotic communities from Monterey Bay, California, United States - M1_20Mar14CPVII9sort6BwellE17 | ecosystem: Environmental > Aquatic > Marine > Unclassified | place: USA... | reverse complement strand
CGACATACATGCTACGTGGTACTGTTGTGATTGTTTCCGATCGGACGTCTGCACCTGGTGCACATGCACCATTGAATGGTAGTACACTTGGGCATCTAGCATTATCATCAATGCATGATCGTATTGCTGCCTGTACATTTGGTTGGTGATCACTATTAGCAGTAGTGCGTGTGGAAAAGCAGTATTTTGCATGAAGGTAGAAACCAGCCGTATTGTCTTTGAACTCCTTATCGTTCACACCCTTGTTACAAGGACACCTACCGTTAGCATCAAGTGGTAGCTTTGTAGGGTTGCACATAGCTACATGATCATCTGCATAATCTCCTGCAATCTGATCTCCTTTTGTACAATCCACCGCTCTTAGACAGTTTGTACAGAATGCAGAAAACTCGTTGTGTTCTGGATCGTACAACTCGAGAGGTAATACTGTGAGTGTTTCTGAACGGAAGGGATCACCAGGTTTCAATTCACCATCAAATGGTTTGATATTGTGGTGCATGGTGGTGCTAGTAGCGCATCTTTCCAACATTTGTTGTATTCGAGGCTGTTGTTGTCCTTCGTAGTGTTTGATATCACGGCCACCATATTTTGCTACATGTGCCTTCTGTGACTTTTCAGCCATTGTTTCTTTATCCTCAAAATCACCAAAGTGCTCTTCCTCCACTGGTCCAGATGCCTTTATCTTTGGTTGATCCCAAATAATATCAGATGATACCATCACTACTCTAACATTCTTCATAACATCATGCTTGTTATCATCATTAGTCTTATTCTTGCTAACCTTATTCTTGCTCTTCCTATTATTGTTTTTGGATGGTGGTTGTTTACCATCACTATTATCATCATCACTGCCGCTATTGTAATCCTCCTCGTCATCATCTCCACCGCCGTTATCATCATCATCACTATCCACTTCCTGGTACTTTGGTTGAGATGCTCGGCTACGTAGTTTTTCTTTACTTTGAGATGCTCGACTTGATCTAGTACGTCCCAAAGACTCTTCCATCTCAACACCAATGCTATTATTATTACTATCATTATTATCATTATTATCATTATCATCATTATCATCATCAATATCTCCAAACGTTGATGTCCAATTAACATTATCCCGTGCTGTGATATTATCATCATTTCGACTCAAGGAATTATTATTTTCGTTATCACGGCTTATTTGATTACCGCTCTTTTGACCACGAGTATTGTACCTCGATGCTGTGGCATTTTTACCATTTGTTAGTGGTGTTGTTGCCTCCATTGAGGCCGCAGAAGAAGCCATCATCGTACACTCACACCTTTGGCAGTCAATTATGTCAGGGGTGCTGCGTAAAAAATGTCAGAGCGATTTTTGGCGAGAGAGAGGGAATAAAAAAATAAACCTCCATGCAGGCGGCCACATAACTTTATTTGCAACTCTACGAGGCAGGAGGTGTTACCTCGGTTTTGATGGAGGATGACCAGGAAATGCGGAGCATGTAGTGAATCTCTTGATAGAGGTGAATTCAGCAATAACCAATGGGATAAAGCAACATACCAACGACGATGCACAGCATGTATCAAAAGTAACAACCCACAAAGATTACTACCACCCAATAGTACAGTCACCTTTACTACCCCAGCTATACAAGATATGTCTAATAGGGTGGCTGTATACTATCCATCATCCGCAAAATTACGTATTCCATTCAAAGCTCATATCAAATACAAGCTAGTGCCAATCACAGGGACGTTGGCAAATGGTGGATATCTCAACGGAAACATTAGTGGAGATTGTTGTGGATTAACCAAGGATGGATGTCCTGCTAAAGTATGGTCAAATAATCGTTATAAGATAAATACGGGAACACAATTAATCTATGTGATGTATGTGATGCAATCACCCAGCCCGATAAGTACGACGATATTGAACTAATCCCTAACAGTATAATGTATGGCGACAAGAAGGGAAAGAAAATTGCCGACCAAAAGAACATAGTTCATCTTTGCATGGGAGACGCAGCGGAGTTTAAGCATCAGACGAAGAATGATATCATAACCGTCACCAATGTGAAGTATTTACTTCGTAAGATGAGTAAGAAAGAAGATAGTTTATTTTCAGGTTTGGATATCGATGAGGCATTAAAAAAACTTACAACAGATGTATTATCACTCATGAAGAAAAAGATCTTTAAAAATGAACCACCAAAGAGGGACAAACGAGGGAGTCCATACTATCTCACTCCGATTGGTGGATTTGTTAAGTACCTCCGTGATGAGATTGGGAAACATCCAATTCTAATGGAGTATTTGGATACAATGATGGAGGAGTGCAAGTTGACATTATATAATGCATTTTGTGCGTACTATCTTACTGCAGAGGAGTTTGAAAAAGCTGTTGGAGAAGATGAGTATAACAGACTTGGGGAGATTATATTTGGATACTTCCAATGGCACCAGGATGGAGGATTTGGTGGCGCAGATGTGAGAATTCTCATGACTTTCGGGGACTCGGACGAGGGGAAGAAGATGTTGTTTGTCGACCGAAAGACAAACAGATGGTATATGTTTCATACACCAAATGGAACAGCCGTGTTCTTCTCTAGAGAAGGAGGAGGGGTACTTAGAACAAGTTCTATCTATCATTCTATTATACATGGAGCAGGTACCATGACATTTGCAGCCGAGGGAAAGTTGAAAGGCAGGCGAGTAGAGATTGACGAGAATGAGGATGATGGGATCGTATAGTAAGAGATCTACTCTCTATGTAATCTTTTTTTATATCCACTACGTTGTGAGGAAATCGAGGAAAACAGAGGTAATTTTAGCTTCGTTTATCATTCATTATCATGTATTCCATCCTTATTCTTCTCACTGCTAATGCTGCTCTCTCCAGACAACTCATCACGGACGTTACTCATATGGCAGTGATGTATCCTATGAGCATATTAGTACTTACCGGGCCACATTCCTGCTGGCTTATGATGCGAGCTCCGAAGTTGAGCTGAAATGCATCGCTGGTAGTGACGATGTGACTGCAATTGCAGAGACAGTTGCCAATTCTCGAGATTATGGTATGCTTGAGAGACTAGTCACAGCCATATCATCAAAGGAGAAGACCCTATTCAGTGTTGAGACTTGTCAAAAGTTGCTGCTCATGATCGTTCATTCATCTGATGAGTTAAGCACTCGACGTGTTGCCCTTATGAATCAGACTTTGGGTTGTCTCATTTTATCTCAAGATCCCGATGTTCCTCTTTGGGATAGTATATTATCCGCCGTCAAACGGTTTGGTTGGAATAGACTCTCACAAAGTGTTACCAGCCTACTCAACCGCAAGAGTAACAGTAACAGAAAGGCTCGTCAAATTGGTTGTACAAGTAAGATTACACTCAAGGTATGTCTAAATCGGGTTGTGTTCTTACTGAATCTAGGTGAGCTTGGTGGAGACGGGTCAAGCTTTGTTCAGGATCGTATTGCAGAATGTATGACTGATCTCAATAATGATACGAATGGCAAAGATGTATATGGGAAAGATGTGAAGGAGGCAACATCTAAGATCATGTCATTAGGTACAAGATTTGGATGGGAACAGATGTCAAATGTAGTCAAACACAGCCTAGCATTTATCAGCAGCAAAGGATGTAACACTATCTCCAGTACTCTTGCTGTTGGGGAACTTTTCATGAGACTACACGCAGTCAACAACTGTAACATAACTCAAGATGCTCTTAGGGGATTTGCTGGAAAGTTTGCGTCGGTGCTACAATCTAACTCTTACTACATTGAGAGAGATGGGTTTAACGGGGCAGAGAAAACTTCTTTCTTGAAAAGCATTGAGTTACTCTTGAAGTTCGGGACACAGAAGGAGTACGATGCAGCTGGAAAGGCGTTTGTCACCCGTTCAAAAATCTTTTCAGCAATGTTGAAAGCCTTATCTGGGGAGATTGATGGCATCGATTCCCAAGCACTCCTTCGAGATATCTTGAATAAGTGTCTAGTACAGCAGTATACTCCTGCACAGGGCGGCTGGGAAAAGGAACTTGTTTCAAACAGTAAGGGGCTTATCATCGTTCCACCTTCCCCAATGCACATCTACAAGGTACTCAATGCATGCCCCAACCTTGTTAGCGTGGCAGACGAGCAGGATAGGCTCACTCTTCATTATGCAGCTGGCAGCAGTACTGCATCATACGAGACCATTGCATGCATCTTCCAAGCTGATCAAAAATCCGCTTCATTGCGTGACCCCATCTCAGGATTATATCCTTTTATGGCTGCTGGTAGTAATGACAATACATCGGCATCATTCGAGCTCTTACGTGCTAACCCTAATCTAGTGGTTGGTGGAATACAGGCCTCGATTGAAGATGAGGAAAATGAGAAGAAGAGGAAGAGGGATTCATCTATGGAAACAGAATAGAGAGTGTAACTGGGAGGTGCTAGGAGGCAAGAGAAATCCAAAGTTTCGTCTAAAGGAGCTCTTTGTTTTGTATTACTTTACTTTGCTGTAATTTATAAACTTGCATATGAGCACCCAATGTAATACGCTTCCGTAGCCTGCCTTTATTAACTTGAACTTTCTATGTAGACAAAGGTACATCCCAGATCGTTAAACCATTCGAGTGCCCTATTTGTATCCTACTAGAATCCTCATATTGGTTGCTACATAGTGCATGAACAACTACGTTTCCTTCTACTTCTTTACTAGCAATTTCTACATCATTGAAAAATGAAGCATGTATCACATCGTCATCTGATTTGTCGATGTTGATCAGTACTATATGTCCACACGAAGTGCCAACACAAATGACTGAGTTTCTTGACTCGTCATACACAATGCATAGCGATGTAGCTTTTCTCTGTGTTGATATTGTATCACTATCCTTTCTGAAGTAGTCAGTTATGTCCAAACTCACAACTTTCCATTCCGAGGGATGATTGGAACTGTCCATTAGCCGACAATGAACATAACCGTCGCTTCCAATAGAAACCAAGACACCCATTGATTGACAAACTGCTAAATCGTTTACTCTTCCATCATGTGCAGAGAAGGATCCAGCACTGAGAAACTTGTCATTACTACTACTATGTATTGACCATCGATGTATTCGGCCATCTACACCTCCTGCAAAGATGTAATTCTTTTCTTTGGAGTTGCTACATTCGTCGGCATAGGTTGCAAGACATAATAGATCACTGGATAGAGTACAACCCAATTCTACACTCGAGTCTATTTGTAACTTGTGTACATGTTTGTACACCCCGTCTATCGTACACCATACCTCGATACAATTACAACCAATGCTAAATATATACATTCCATCGTCATTATCTTTCTCTAAATCAGATGACGAGCAACTACATGTTGCTAGATCCTTTACCCAACCAGTATGTGGACCAAGTTGATCTACTACCTCCCATTCTCCCTGTTCATTCTGTCTCCATACTGTGATATATCGATCTCCTCCTCCAGCCAATACATCATGATTGTTTGGCATGTCATAATCTAAAAGTGAGAAGATAGGATACGGTTTAAGTATCGTTCCATTTGTATCCTCAATATCCTCAATTTGTATTGTTTGTAGTATATCATTTGATTGTACACTGTGTATTGGTATATTAACTTGCTTTATCTTGCCACGTTTTGTACCGATGAAATAAGTTGATGTATCGAATGGGACATGAGGAGATGATAAGATACTTGTGATTCCACCTAATGAGGGGAGATGATGGATGTCATTCTTCTTCTGCGATGAATCTGTAGTCGAAAATGCAATTGAAGGTGGTAGTATATTATGATGAAGAAGTGCCACTAGCCATATCATCAGAAGCATACTATTGAGAAGTAAGTCCCCACATCATCTTACTTCCTTTATAAGATGGTACCGTTTAATCGCTCATCACTCACGTGTCATTTGTTGTCACATAACGCAGCTAAGTGGGGCGGGTTGCTGCCATGTATGAGTCTAAAGCAATAGCATTAGAAAGGAAAGAGTAGTAGTAATTGATTTTAGTAATGATGTTGAGTCGATTTCAGTGGCCGCCTATACGCCGAATAATGAGGGGAAACTTATATCAACACAACAACAACATCTCCTCCACATACTTCACATCACATACAATATTTCTTGATCAAATTACTCTGCCTTCTCCGTGTGCAGTAATACCTATTCTTCATTCATATAATTATACCAGTCAGATGAGACGATACTCATCATTCAATTATAATAATGCCAGTATTCCTGATGCAACACAAACACAACTTACTTATGTACCGTCTTATGCTCAATATCCATTGCAATTGAAGTTGTTTCAATCTCGAAAGCTCTCCTCAAGCCATCGCGGCCGCGGTACTAGAGGAAGAGTTCCTAGAATGTCTAAAATGAAATCATTAGAAGAGGCACTTACTGCAACATATGATAATTTAGATATACTATCCCCTCGTGATGTTTCGGCATTTTGGGCAGTGGTGCCCAAATTTCTTGGGGGGAGAGGACCTAGGACGAGTAATCAACAACTAGAGCAACAAATGTTCCATCAGTTTGATAAGATATCAACTAAAAGTATACAAGACATTAATCAATATGATCCTAGAGATATGTCTACACTGGCTATTAGTTTGGCAAAGATTATTGATAAGATTAGTAAGAGAAAGAGACCTACCAAAGGCAGTCCACATCAAATACTACAAGAGATTCTCATTGGCAATGATTCAAATATTAAACAATATATATTCAGAGAGATTGCAAGCTCCTCAGTACCAATACTTAATGACTTTGAGCCTAGGCATCTATCCAATTTCATTTATGCATTTGGTCTTGCAAAAGAGGTTGTACTTGTTACAGATGGTAGTACCTTCTTTGATATGCTTGCAGAAGTAGCTATTCCCAACTTGCACACGTTCAATGGACAAGATCTATCCAATATGCTTTGGTCGTATGCAAACGTAAAGGTACCAAACTCGCAACTGTTTGAGCAAGCAGGTGATTCAATTGTTGCAATGAATAACTTGGATGAATTATGGCCACAAGCTCTTTCAAATATTATATGGGCATACGCCACACTGAATGAACAACATCATAGGCTGTTCAAGAAAATAGGAGATCATGTTGCTGGACTTGACATTCTGCATAACTTCAAGCCACAAGAGCTTTCCAACATAGTGTTGGCATTTGCAACCGCAGGAGAGTCTCACCCTCAACTCTTCAAGAAAGTTGCAAACCATATAGTCGAACTTGAAAACTTGCACAAGTTCAGTGAACAGGCTCTTTCCAACATAATCTGGTCATTTGCTACTGCTGGAGAGTCTCACCCAAAGCTGTTTAAGAAGATTGCAGATCATGTTATTGGACTTGGTGGTAACTTGAAGTCATTCAACGGGCAAGATTGTTCAAATACGGTATGGGCATTTGCAACTGCCGGAGAGTCACATCCACAACTCTTTAACAAACTAGCAGATGAAGCAATCAAACGGCAGCATGAATTCAAACGTCAGGAGCTTGCGAACTTTCTATGGTCATATGCTACAAACGGTAAAATCGATGAGCATCTGTTCCTATCACTAATACCGTCAATAAAGGCAAATCTAAACAAATACAATGAACAAGATTTGGCAAATATTGCTTGGGCATATACAGTGGCAAATGTTGACGCACCATCTGTATTCAATATTGAGTTCATTACCGCTTGTTTAAGGAAGGAGGATGAATTCATATTGGAACATTTTAGACAGCTTCATCAATGGCAACTGTGGCAAGATGAGATCAAGTCTGATATTAGTCTGCCTTCATCGCTTAAGAAGAGATGTTATGAAGCATTCATCTCAGAAAATCCTACTTCATCAAAGTTGCAAGATGATGTCGTATCCATCCTATTATCCATGGGTCTGCAACTGCAAGAAGAAGTACTATTGAAGAGCGGGTATAGAATAGATGCAGTTGTAGAAGTAAATGGAAAGCAGGTTGCCGTCGAGGTTGATGGGCCGTCTCACTTTATTGGCAGAGAATTGACGGGTAGTACAATTCTTAAGCACAGGCAAGTTGCGACTCTAGATGGAATGTTAGTTGTTTCTATACCGTATTGGGAATGGGACAAGCTCAAGAAGGATAGTAAGAAGAAAGAGTTATATCTACGGCACTTATTGGGATTGAAGTAGCTATATAAAGCAACTTCTATAGACTAAAAATACCCGACAAACAAAATAAGCACTAGATTAAGCTCATCTTCTCTTCTTACCCTTGCCCTTCTTCTTTTTCTTGTTGTTGTTTCTTTTTCTATTATTGTTCTTCTTCATATCTTGATTTGTTGATGATTCCACTGATTCCTCTTTATTAGTATCATCGGCAGCTGCTGCCTCGTCCTCCTTCTCCTTTTCTGAAATATCTTCCTTGTTTGGGGAGGTAGATTGGACATTATCTTCAGTTTCTTGTGTATCTGTTGACCCTGCCTCATCCAGTTGCGGCGCTGTCACATCAATCTCCTTCTCAGAATCCTCCTCTTTCCCTGGCATATCTGGTTTATCAGCATCTTCTTCCTTCCCCGGCATATCCAATCCCTCCTTCGTATTAACATCTCGTGATAAGAACTCGGACTCAGTAAGTACATCATTACTCGGACTTTTGTATATCTTGACAAATTCTTGACTGCTGCTATTACTACTACTGCCACCACCCTCATCAGCGTCAGCGTCATCCTTATCACTACTGCTAGATTCATTCTCAGAAGTAGTTGCCGATGGAACAATTAGTTGTTGATTACTACTACTACTCTCATCTTCGGATGTTGTCGGTGATGGAATGATTAGTTGCTGCTCATCCTCGTTGGTACTGTTTGTTGTATCGATAACTTTCTCTTCTACTGCTTTGGCAGTTTCTTGTTCGACTGGCTTAACTTCTTCATCAGTTTTTGATTCTACCATCTCTTTACTGCATTCACCAACAGTGTCGTCAACAGCGATGTCCTCTACCTCTGTCTCCTTGGTCACCTCGTCTATCCCTGCCTTGATCGCCTCTTGTGTTGTTCCGGCTATATCTTCTTTTACCATATCATTTGAAAGTTCCGTAGGAGACGATGATGGAAGCACTTCTTCTCCCCTTGCATCTGAACTTTCTATCTTCTCCTCTTCCAGAACACTATCCTTTGTTTCGATAACTTCTAAAGCCTTGGGTACTACCTCCTCATCTTTATTATCCTTGATAACTTCCCCAACTTCTTTAACTTCTTCATCATCTTTCTTCTTCAATTCTTCTACTGTCTGCTTTGTGTCTTCATCATCGCTACCACTACCTTCTTCCTTTTTCTTCTTTATATCATCCACCAAACTACTAGCACTACTACTAGTATTAATCCGCTTTGACAAAGAAGAAGTAGGTAAAGAAGCACTACTATCAACAGGTGCCACAAACTTATGTTCTCTATCTTGATTCTTCCAATACGATGATAAACTATTATAGTTGGCACCCTCTTCTACATTTGGTGGTGCGTTATTAACAGTAGTACCTTGTGTGCTATTTTGTTGTTTCTTTTGTGGAGTTGGACGTAACTTGATTGTCTTTTGTAGTTTGGGTGAATTGGAGGATGTTGCAATATCACCAAATCCTAAGTCATCCTCGGCAGAATTGTCATTATCTTCTACGGGTGTTGTAGTTGATGTTGGTGTAAGCTTTGGTCGTATCTTTTTCTTCTTCTTCTTTTGTTTGGGTGTTGTGGGTTTAGTTTCATTTATATGTTCTTCATTAGTGGTAGATGCACTAACAACTACTACTTCCTCTACTGATACAGCGTGCTCCTCAACTTTACTGTGAACATTTGAAGTAAGTGGCGTGGCATCACTAGTTGAACGATCCTTCCTCTCCTCTGGTATAACATCATCAGTATGTTCGTCGTCACTCTCTTTCACTACATTGTCATTTTTATCTTCTTCTTCGTCATCGCGACTCGGCTTTTTAGATTGATATGATTTGTAACTTATTGCTACAGCTACTATTGCCACTGCTACTGAGAGTATTATTGCAGTGTTTGGAGTACTACTACCTTTCGCCATTATTGCAAGCCTCAAGCCCACAAGCTCCCACAAGTATGAAGATCGATATGTTGGTGGCTCAAAATTATTTGTAAGAAAAGCAGTACTCCCCCCTTATCCTCCCCGCTCCCTCACTCTTTGTACGTCTCAAATCTCAACTCCTAGTAGTCTATCTCATAATACATAGTAAGCTTGCATCTTATCTTTAACTCATTGTCTGTCTATACACAATGTAGATCACCTTTTGACAGAGTCGCCTTTGAAGTCACATCTCACTTGGCTATCATGATATGAGAGTCTTGCAATGCCACAATGACTGGCTGATTGATACCCAGCCACTGTCTTAATACCCTTTTCTTTCATTATGCCTCTAAGCATCTGTGCAAGCTGGTAATGCTCCTCTTGACCACCAGACAATACTATCGCCTCTGGCTTGAGTAACTTTCCGCTACTAATGGCATCCAGTACTTGAGTACGGAAGAAGTGCTTGTATATCTTTCGAATATCATCATGAGAGATGTCTGGAGATGACCAGATTCCTCCCTTTAGTATCATCCAAAGTGGCAACGGCTTGTCTATCGGTACCTTGTGATGCTTTCCGAGGTTTAATGTGAGATTCTTCTCTAGTACACTTTTTGGTATGTCAACAAGTATCTCATGAATGCGTCTAACCGGCTCCGTAGAAAGAGGACTAGGTATCTCTTCATCATCATACACCGATGGTGTTCCGGCTGCGGTTTGATTCGTAACCCCATTTTTAGAGTTTGTCCAGTATATCGTGTGTCCTGTACCAAATGCAAGACTAGCAAATGAAACAGGCTCCTTGGAGTCTTTAGATATCTGTTGTAACTTTGATCTAGCACCCTCGAAGTGAGCTTGGCTATCGGAATAAATGCCTCTGAAGTTAGCCACACCGTCAAAGCCTAATACTTCACTAACACTCCTCCACTTGTTACACCAAAACTTTATATCTTTCGCCCATGATGGTACATCCTTAGATATTTCTTCACATGCAACATCGAGATTGTTTGTTTCCTTTGTTAGCTCATAAATTGCCTCGTGCTCTTTCCCTGCATATAGCTTGTAAGTTTGACTGTCAGCTAATCCAAAGTCCGGCCAATCTTTCATTGATTCAAGGTCTAGATCTGAGAAACCAAGGATGATATTCTCAATCCACTTTCTTGGTTCTTTGATATTCCCTGGAAGTCTACCAAGGATTTCTCTAGCAACAGGTTTTACCCATTTAAACTTGACTGGCTTTCCCGTTGATATATCATACTCATCTGTTATTGATAATGGCATAAACTTTAATCCAGATCCACCGAGATCAAATGAAAGGAAGTTGGCTTCTAGTTGTTCAGCTTGTGGTTGCTTGTTGATGACCTTGACGGCAGCAAACTTTGTCTTCTTCGTTGTCCCATCCTTTTGCCGTTTTAGACCCCTCTCTCGCTTGACTTTATCCCCAGCTGGCTCTTCCTTATCTACTTTCTCCTCTTTGATACTATCAACTTCGGCACTACTATTGGGTTTAGCTTGCTCTTCTTCTTTGGGGTTTGGTTTAGTTTGTTTGGGTTGCTTCTCCTCTTTGGTATTGGTATCCTCTTCAGCTTCTGGTGATACTTGATCTTCCAAACGTCGGTTTTGCTTCTCTTCTTCTTTCTTCTCATCCTCAAATTGTGCCAAGCGTTGTTTAACTTCCTCCCTGATAGCTTCAAGTTCTTCTACGTCAATACTACTGCCACCCCAACTACGACCACGAAGCTGTTTCTTCAGCTCCTCCCTATTCTTTTGTTGCATGACATAATATTCGTGTTCCATCTTGGCTTCATTATTACCAAAGTCATTATCTACTGTAGAGCTATCTTGTTGTTTCTTGTTACTGCCGCCCAATAGGTTGTATCCCACATCTGACAAGAATAAGACACGATCATCCTCTCTTTCATCATCTTCACCAAAGCTCTTATCTGATTCGACAAATCGCGGATCTTCCTCTTCATAATAGTCATTAAAGATGATAACATGAGCAGGATCATCGGCCAACATTAAATTTTCTAGTAGAGTAAATATATTGGATAATGCTAGGAATATACCAATGTAGGTTAATGTTCTTGTTGTTATCTTTATTGATGATGTTTGATGTTTTGCCGTCATGATATGTGAGGATACTTCTATGATTTTGTTCTACTTAGGAATAGACGGTTGATAGATGATTTGCAATTGATAACCTCAAGGCTTGGTACTAACTTTATTATACTTATCTCTTATCTTCCTCCTCACATATAATATGTGCGAGGGAGGTTAGAAGGCAGTACAAGGGATTTCTTTGCTAGCTTTTAAGTACTGCAAAATGTTCTCTTACCGTATCTTTGTCTTTAGCTAGAGATAGATAGATGTTAGATGACCTCATTCACGACACCATAGTAGATGGTATAACCTTGAATGAACATACATACCTTGCAAATATCATCTATTATCTTCATCATATACAATAATATCACAATAATGGCGTCGAACACCGCATCAATGGCCGACAAAAAGAAGGGCAAAATATCTTTAAAATTCTCCATACCATCATCATCCAATGATGATGATGACAAATCGGCTGCTGAATGGATGAGTGGTAAATGGGTAAGAGTTTATATATTGTTTCTTAGTATATGCTAATTCGTGCTAAAGCTTATCTACGATATCTCATATCTTATGCACATCATATGTTTATCTCATATCTTTTTTGGACATATCTTATGCACATACTGCAATGACTATATGTTGCAATCATATATATCATTCATATCTTTTGCACATATCGTATGTTCTTCTCATATCTTTTTTGCACATATCTTATGCACTGACTTCGGGCATTGTTTAATATCAGGGTATCAGCTGGAGGAATAAAGCAGGGAACATCAAATTTACAAATAACTTTCAAGTTTCAACATTAGTCAAGCAAGTTCAGAGTATTCCCGGTGTAGGATATGTTCTCTTTGGTCTTTCACAGGGAGCATCAGGAGATCAATACATTGCACCACACTCGGTACTCGGACCAATGAATGATCGATCATGTCAGGAGAGAGATTTATGTATGGATTTATGTGAAGGATTTCAAGCAGCTGGGTATAAAGTTTTGATATATATGGCCACTGAAGGTATGTTTGTGATGTTAATATGTAATCAATTCTTACTCATAATATCTTCTTTGCAAAACAAAACGAAAGGCCCGGGAAAACTACATCATGGAAAAGAGAAAGCATATGATTGGGATGGAACAACAGCAAAAAGCGTAGACAACTGGAATAACTTTGTATTGGAAAAGTATGGCTCAAATGATGTCGAGGCACAAAAGAAGGCATATGCAGAGGTCATCGTTAAAGAATTTGCCGAAAGATACGGATCAAAGGTCGACGGATGGTGGTTTGATCATGCCGATAAGGGCAATATACCTTTACTTCATGATGTATGTAAAGCAGCGAATCCAAAAGCAATCTTAACTTATAATTGGAGGGCATGCAGCACATGCTGTTCAGAATAATAGTCCACCATATGAAGACTATACCCAGGGTCATCCAACGCCAATGCGACGAGCATCACCCAGTAGTACGGAGAATCTACCAATGGTTACAACAATTGAAGAATCAGACAATGGGTTCATGATTAAAGGCGGAAAAGCAAGTCTAGGTCATATGTTCATGCCCATGATGGAGAAATGGAATCTCGGAGATGCGGTAATGTGGTCGGAAGACCAAGCAGTAGAGTGGATGGGTAGAGTGCTAAAATCTGGAGGAGCTTGGACTTGGAACGTACCAATGGATGATAAAGAGTCAAAGTTGATCGACTTAAGTACCGATTTTGCAACAAAGGTTGGTTCTCAGCTTGAAATCGAAGGCCTTGGGGGTTTGTAGAGGTGCCAAAATCTGTTATTTGGAATGGAATAGGCTAATGAGAGCACCTTTTAAGTCAACCGACACTGTATTAAATGTAGATAGTCATATTGTACATGATAGTTGAATCTACATTTTACTTCCTAATCTTCCTTTGTAACATCTTTTTCTGGTCTAGAACCACCACTAAAGTTACAATCCACAAACGTTTCATTGTATGACAGCCTTGCATTTCC
>Ga0214480_100913_pt1 | contig 14115 bp, 13 predicted proteins | sample M1_20Mar14CPVII9_3_FD_165042 | JGI IMG/M metagenome (GOLD analysis project Ga0214480, IMG submission 165042) | Marine eukaryotic communities from Monterey Bay, California, United States - M1_20Mar14CPVII9sort6BwellE17 | ecosystem: Environmental > Aquatic > Marine > Unclassified | place: USA... | reverse complement strand
GAGATGACGAGGAGTTCCTTGAAAGTCTTAGGATTTTTAGGGAGGGGGGAAACGACGAGGCAAAGGAGGAGGATGAAGAAAAGAAGGAAGAGGAAAAGGAGGACACCGGGGATGAACAGCAATTGCAAGATGCAATTGCACTTAGTTTACAAAATGAAAATGGCGAGAATGAGGAAAAGAAGTAAACTACTATATGACCAGGGAAAGGAAAAGCATTCATCATGTTCATAAAATAATTTGTTTTAGTTTTGTTTGCGGAATGACTGATTTATGCATATCTTGTGCACTTTTTTGTGTCACACCTTCATAAATAGAATATGTTCTCTGTCCGGCCATTAGATATACCATGAGAAGAGGGAGTGGATCAATACTGGTTTAGGTAGCTCGACAGAGCGTATCATACCCGAGATTAAGAAGAGAAATGGCAAGATATACTGTCTGCTGACTGGCAACGCCCCCAACTTTTCCAATAATGACGATGTTGGGGTATACGAGTGGGACCAATCTTCATCAAGTTGGACGATAAAGAAGGGTACAGTCAATCGACATTCCGATATATCAGCAACATATAACCTCTGGGACTATCCAACGTCATTCGATTTATGTACAGATGGTAGTCTTTACTTGGTCGACATTGAAACGAATGGAAACTGCTTGGCAAGTGGTATATGGAGATCGTCAGATGATGGTGATACATGGGTAGAGTCCAACAGTTCACACATGCCTATCACATAACTTGTACGGATACAAATGGTCGAATCTACGCCTCTGGAGGGAGATCTATATCTCATATCGGCCATGCTGAGCAGGCACCACACCGTCCTTGCTGACGAACTGGCTGCATTGATCGGCCTTTCATTCCAGGTACAAAAGATTTAAGCTCATTAATTTCAGCCATATCTTCTTCATCCCCAAGCATTTGGTACTCCTTACTTGTGCTGGTAAATGTTGGAAGCGGAAGATCATCCGCAAGCACTAGACCAAGTCCTTGCTTGCCTAAATCAGCTTGAACGGCATTTTGGGCGGCCTCGAGGAGGTTATCTTCAGGACAGTCAAGAACACAATCTCCATAGTTGAATGAAGGGAGGATCATGACTTGGCAACTTTCTTTTTCCTCATCGGTGAGAAACGCATTTGGCACATCTCCTGGGTTATCATATTCTTCGTATTCAATAATATCAAGTACAAAATCTACACTCTCCGCTCCGTTATCGTAGCGTGAATTATACTTCATTACTTCTCCTGTGCTTCGAAGAAGTGTAAGGAGAGATCGGCAAGAGGTACAGCCTTCTTCTTCTTTCTTCCAAACATCAGCTGATATATGAAATGTCGCCTTTGTTAGTAATTCAAAGCTTATATTAAACTTAAACATGTACAATATGCGCCATTAACTTACCTTTGCCCTGGATGGTCGAAATTGTTCCTTTATTGATGAGTATTGATATGAGAGAAAAGGACATAAGATATGATCAACCGATCAACCAATGTATTGGATACCATATATCACTTACCATCATAGACCCAATCATTAATGTAATTATCAGTCAACTGTTCATTTAAAATCTGTAGAATCAAACGATGATAAGCCGGAACACCTTCGGTAATGTAATGTTTAGCTGGAGCCTTCCAACAAATCGTCTTTTGAATAACTGTTGGAAAAAAGTCCTCCTCGGTAGCATCATCATAACCATCATAATCAAATACATTAAACCGTGAAACTTGGAAGGATGTTTCAGTATCTTGCAAGTTCCCATCTCCTGTAGTTTGAAGTAAAGAGTTGAATCCTCATTTAAGACTCCTGAGACCGTGTGTGATGTTATAATGATGCATCTTCTCCCGCTACTGCAAAAGTATATCCATATATAGTATCTTCATCGGAGGGGTCCATACTTGTTAATAAACGATAATTGGAAGGAAATGGTTTGGGTTTGACCTTCCACGGTGTCGTCTCCTCCTCTACGACCTCCTCCTCTGCAATAGGCATTGACATGCTCATGCTCGTATCGTCTACTAAACTCAAGTAGCGATCCTCCTCCACTTCCACAACATTTTGAGCGGAGGTGATGCCGGCGATGGCCGCACCAATTAGGCACAGGGTTAATGTTGAAAACTTCATGACACAATTGTAATGAGGCTACACGTAGGGTCACAATCCGGTATCCTACCCCCATTGTCAAATCTAAGCCCCCAGGGGAGGTATCCTAGGCGTAAATAGGCTTAATTGAATGCTCTCTTTGAGTTAGAAATGAATCTACAGTGCCCTTAATTTTTTATTTAAAAAAATTGTAAGTGATTTTGTTAGGGCTAGTTAGGGATTATCCTTAACCTGGGGAGAATTGTTCCAGCTGGCATACCTTTTACCCCCAAAATGGGTCATAAAATCACACGATGTTTAAAACTAAGTAAGGGCAACATGGTTTTGGACTCTACTCGTCAAGGGCTTTCCAATGATGTATCAACCAACTTTCAACTCCATTGCAATTTTCAGATTTGACAATCGTAGGATCCTGACCCTACGTGTAGCCATGATCTCGCTGCTTTGCCTACACTAATTGCAATATATGATTGCAATACATACCTCATTTGGTGTCTCTGTCAAACTTTTTTAAGCGGAGAATCAAAGAGCAATAAAGAACAAATATGAATGCGATCCCTAAATATCACTGACTAGTTTAGCATGTCAGCAATATTGAGAAATGACTTTTGTATTTTATGAGATCGAAGAAGGTTGATACACTACGATTGTCAAAAACAGGATTGATGTACACATCCAATCCTGATTATGATATCACGAGTATGAGGAGGTTACTCGTAGTACTGCTAGCTAGCTCTTGCATCAAGTGGTATCCTAGGATAACCAGTTAGCTCAGTTAGTAGAGCTGAATGAGGAACTCACACTCTCTCCCGATAAGATGGGATTGTACAATAACCATGACCTGGTATTTGACGACTACAAGTCAGAGAAGATGGGATTGGTATAGATATCAGATGAATACAATATCGAGCCTTAAGCTCATAAAAAGTACACAAACAGGCGAAATCAAAGAGAACCTTAGCTTATCCTCTCCTTACTCCCGACGTATACCAACACACGAACGCACACCATTACTATTACACACAGTATCATATCATTGCAGCTATATTACTAGAACCTTTCATCATGAATCGATTTGCAGATTGTCGTCATCGAGGTCTTAAGGCCAAGCATGAATCATCTTTATCAAGTAAAGAGAATAAGTCGGTCAAGAAGAAGAGTGGGTATCAGAAGACGTCGATACAGAAGAAGTCACTCATAGATGAACCACCTAAAAAGGATATAGTCAAGTTTCTCAGGAGGTCACAGCTTATGCAACTTAGTCAGTGAAGTAAATGGCCTAGTGTTAAGAAGAAGAAGAAGAGAAGAAGTAAAGCCAAAGTCATAAGCAATATCACATTATATTTACACTCTAGTCTACATATCCAATTACTTCATACTCATAGTAATATGCTCTGTTCACTTCTATTTGCTCTTCGTAATAAATGGATAAGTAACAGGTCGGCATCCAAAGTCTGCAAACTTGGTAAAGATGATGGTAATGGAAGTGGAAGGTGTTGTTCTTCGGTTACATTTCTTGCTAATGGAGGAGGAGATACCCTTTCCACTTCTACAAGATTTGAGCTCCGGCTTTGTACATTCGATAGTGCTAATCTTAACAAATGTTCTGTTGAAAGATTTGCAAATGGTGTAGTTGCAATGGCGGAGGGTATGATGGTATTGACATTCAATGATGGAGATGATAATGGAAATGGACGAGAGACAGTCTTCTTCTCATTCTCTCTCATTTGCTTCTTTAACTTTGGCTGGCCTTCTCTCAAAGCTTGACTTGTCTTCTCAATAGCCCGACGATCACCTATATCCCTATATGCTACTGGAGTTCTGCCATCCTCATCTTTATTATAGGGAGTTACACGTTCGAGGAAACGACCGCCCGTCTCTCGAATCGCCGCAACGATTGAACGGGATAGACGGAGCTTGTCATTCTTCATAGACTTGATGTATGCCTGTTTGTTTGAGTTAACAATCTTTCGATATGATATGTTACCAGGGTGCCTCAATGGAAGAGAACCCCGGCCACCGATGATATCGTTGTTGTGTACATCGATGATGATTTCAGTTGGTGATGACATGTTTGTTTTGTATTGCAATTTTTTAATGTTTTGTTTGTAGTTGTAGATAGGACGATGATTGTTTTTTATGAGCAAGATAAAGCAAGATAATGTTGCAAGATTATATACATCTTGAGCAGCTTTCTTATCACTACACTCATGAATATTCTTGCAATGCCGAGTTATGATGATGAGAGCTCTGCATTTTTGTTGCCGGCCAAACCCGAAATTATTTGTGAGTACCGATTTAATGACTTGTGACTTTACACTTTCTCATGTCTGAAATAAGCTCAGGCAATTGCAAGCCTCTCTTGCCAATACAACTCGGCACAATGTCTTGGCAACGTTGCTTAAGAACTCTCATTAATATATAGAGAGATGTAGGTTACATGACATGCTCATAAACCAAAGGGCATGCAATATTCATACACAAGAACACTCCAAATACAAATTTGACACAACTCTCGACTGAACTAGACTAGATCTTACAGACTACTCTCTACCTCTATTTATCATGACATCTACAATTAGTAACATTAACGATAGTATCTCATCATGTGCTGAGACTTTACATACAACTAATGTATCCAAGCCCTTTTCACCATATGTATCGTCACGCCGCCGATCTTCTGCTTGTTTCATCGGAGGCAGGATTGTAGACGCCAAGGTTAACGAGTTGGATACTGCTCGACATGTCACATCAAGAACCAATGCATCCAATCCATTTGCATCTTATGTCAAATGCAGATCATATAAAATCACTTTGGGTGCTTTGTAGTGGCGGATCTGAAAGACAGATTATTGACTTGCTAACTTCTTATCAATCCAAAGTCAGTACACCAATGTGATTGTTGTAAAGAGATCCAAGGTATACTTTCCCATCATATTCCGTAACACCGGTTAGCATTTGAATATCTTTGCCACTTGGGTCTTGGAAGGTTCGAACAACTCTCGGCCGTCGTTCACCTCTTCCTGAATCAATCTCGGCTACAGCGCCATACGCTTCCGCTTTAGGTGCCCATGTCCTTGGTATAATCATTAATAGTGTACGCACTGCTTCACTCATCCATGGTGGAAATGCAAATATCGACTTAACAAGACCCGAGATCGGTGTTGGTATTGCAACATAACATAATCCACTTTTAAATGAACAATCGGCTCCATCTAGAAAACCAGGCATGTTATCTAATATCCTTTCAGCTGTACCCTTCTTTGAACCCTGTAAGTAATACTTCATTACACATCCCTCAAATGTTGAAGTATATAATATATACAATTCATCTTTATCTACCGCAACACCATTGGCAAATGCTGCTCCATCAGCTAAGATGTCAACCTCTTCAGTCTCTGGTTTGTATCGTAAGATTCTACCACTTCGTTTTCCTCGAATACCCTCTATCTTGGAGGAGTATTCTATATCCCATTTACCATTTGTATCACGGTCTGTTTTAACATCACTGGCGTCTGAGAAGTAGACGTGTCCTGTATGAGGACCAATGTCTACGTCATCGGCATAGTTTATTGAACTCCATTCACCATTTGATAGTTTGACACGTGTTGCAACAATCTCAGGATATGATTTACTAGATGATTGATTATTAATATTGCATACACGGGTTAAACCCAATATTGCATCTGCATAGTATAAACAATTGTTCTTATCAAACTTGCCACCTAATGGACGACCTACTCCTAAATCTGCAACCTCTGTAGTCTTGGCCGTCATGATATTATCATCATTATCTTGCTTAGATTGTTGAAAGGCTGTTAGTGAAACTAACTTTGCATTATTATTCATAATGTACATTATACCATTATTATCAAATAGTATAGTTTCTGGTAGTGTTAATAGCCGTTCTTTTTGTTCATCATCTTCGTCATTATTGTCAAAACGTTCATATATCTTTGTTAATCTACCCTCTGACATTTGTAGACTAATATTTGTTGGATCAACTTTTGATATTGCAGGTTGATGTTGTTTTGGTATATCAACTGCTGGTCCATAGGGTAGGAGATACGGTAATGATGTGATGATTAGACGTGCTAGTATAATGAGGAGTAGACTTTGATACATCATGATGTCTTCTGGTACCTACTTATATATCGTACTGCCACTGCTCTAGGTACGATGCTGTACGATGACAGTAACAGTAAGTGTTCTCCCTTCTCTTTAATTCTGTTTTTGTATCGAGAGTTCATGTATTCTTTCTGTATTGTCCCAGGAATAGAAATGCACAACTTCTGAGTATATGTATGCCCTATTGACTCCTCTCCGATACAATATATTGCTCCTTCTCTTCCTACATCATAATATGCTAAAAAAGACTCCTTTCCCCTCACCTTTTAAAGAGTTGTCGCAATGAAAACACATTGAGCCTAAATTTCTACGACCAACGATGGTCACCAAGCTATAGAGCACAGAGATGAATAATAGGTACTTAGAGTCACTTGCCTTGCCAATATAATCGGAGAAACAGTAGATATTCTATCATAGCCCATTGTAATAAGTGCGGTCGACTCAGGGCGGTGGCTGATTGTCGAGTAGACAGACCAAAAAGGAGACTCTAATTTGATTTGCAATTTTGCAAAGAAGATAAAATAAACTTCATACCAAAAGCAAGAAGTGGTCACAGGATATTAATCGTAATAAACAATTAAGACACACTAGCAAGATAATATATGCTTTGCTAAGTAGAGATATATAACAGAGTTTCATTAGATAGATCGAGTAATAAGAGAGACATATAAGATTGCAATAGATATCAAATCACATCAAACACATACACAACATAACCAAAAACAATCGAAAATATGTCTACATTCGATCATCCACTAAGTGTAACAACACTCGATCTAATCAACACTGGTATATTAATGGGATTTATACATGTCCTAACCGGTCCTGATCATTTAGCTGCAGTGGCTACATTGGTCGGTACCTCGCTTTCTTCCTCCTCCTCATCTACTACAGAAGGAAGAGGAGATCAAGGGAGGCGCATGTCAAACTTTTTACTAGGTATCAAATGGGGTATAGGTCATTCAATAGGATTGTTAGTAGTTGGTAGTATATTAATTGCAATAGAGAGTGGTGGTAGTACACAATGGATTAGTATGGATGATACAATACAATTTGTATTAGATATAATTGTGGGCTTGGCAATGTTGTGTTTGGGTTGTTATGGTATGATACGAGCGATGAAACATCGTAATGAACATGAAGATGTAGAGTTTAACAATAGAAGAGAAATTGATGATAAGGAAGAGGAAAGTATTGAATTGAACAAGACAATATCATCACCAAGTAGCAGACGAGCATCAAGTACAACAACACGTCGATCAAACTCTGGCCGGGGATCTAAATCAAGTTCAAGAAAGAGTCGATCCAACTCCAATTCAATCCGTGAAGAGGAAGAAGATTCCAACCTACTCTCTACTGCTGCAGCTCAAGATGAAGATTCATCATTCTTCAAGGATCCCGAAATGGCAATGGATTACCGTCGTGCAAGCATGGAAATCATACACCAAATGTCAGAGGTACTAAATAGAGATGGGGATTCATTACGACGAGGTGATTCAACTGTGGTTGATCCAAGTGACACTGCTGATGTTGAGAAACGTATATTGGCAGCTGCCAAGTCATTACATCAGAATTCAGATTTGTCCAATGATCGTAGTAAACATGGCAAGTCGAAACGATCAACACCGTCATCGTCTGATGAAGAACAGGGAGGTCTGAAACGCAACATATCTGAAGAGCAGTTTCTAAGGACACTCAAGGCAAGTGCCAAGGGTGCATTAAGTAAAAGTTTCATGGCTATCTTGTCAGATGAACGAACGTCGGGAGCACAACCGTTGAGTGCCAACTCTTTAATGAATAAGGTTGTTGATGATCAACATCATTCTATATTGGAAGAAATGAGTGGTAGTCATAGTACACGGAGTGGTACCTTGTTGAGACGATGTTTGAGTAGCAGCTGCTGTTGTGCGTCGAGTGGTGGTAGAAGCTGCTCACCAGGCTTGTTGGCATTTCTTGTGGGTATAATCCAAGGCGTGGCCGGTACAAGTGCCGTACTCGGAGTAATCCCAGCTGTACAACTTGAGAATCCCAAGTTTTCAGCTATATATCTCACCACCTTTTGCTTCACAAGTACACTAGTCATGGGTGCATTTGCCTTTTTCTATGGTTTCTTTAGTAGCTGGTTAGCTGGAGGTAGTGCTGGATCATCATTAAGAGGAAGAAGACGATCATCTGATGACCTAAGCTCATCGGGTAGTAGAGTATTTGTAGTTGAGGCAGGCTCGGCAGTATTGAGTGTAGCCGTGGGTATCATTTGGTTAGTCCTTTTATCAGTTGGTAACTTGGAGCCTCTTCGTAGTAGGATATAGTAAATCGACAAGATGTAAAGCTAGGTTTTATATGATCTAAGAGATATATTAGCCCTAGTTAAGTTGTAAGGATAGATAGACTGTGTTTAGGTTGAACTCTCCTCTATATTCATTACTTCTATCTTCTACCCTATATACAATACCAGTTGTGATCACAACCATCTACTTGTATCTCATCAAATATCAACTTAGTTCTTCTTCTAAACTCCTTGAGCTTTTCAATCTTCATCTCATTCCTATATGTATCTTTGAAATGTCGTATTTCATCATCGGTGTAGTATAATGTTGGTATATCTATGTCGGACGTTCGTGGTCTTGTATGTGTGGCAGTTATCAAGTCCTCTTCTATTGGGAAGCATACACTCTTCCTTTGAGTTATGCTACAGTTCTTCTTCCGATTGCTAAGTATGCTCTTCTTGGACTGTGGTATAGTAATATCTTTATCTTCTATCAACTCTGTCAATGATATATCTGCAGTATCTACTACTTCATCATTGCCATGAGAAGTGTTCTCCCAACATTCTTCATCTTGTTGATGCAACAAAGTGTTGATAGAGTAGAAGTATAGCGGTGTGGCTGTTGCTGTAAATGCTGTCAATGACTGCATAAGCTGTATCTCTCCATCACCAGAGGGAGTGATTGAACGGAACAACTTATTGGTAGGGGTATCATCTTCTTTTATAACTGGCCAATGATCAGGAGTAGAAGTAGAATTGTTGTCATTTGCAATATCATCTCCTGTTATTGTTTCCTTATCATCTTCTTGGTTATGTGGTGGCATGATTTATTACTTTTCTGTTTTATGAATAAGATCATACTAAACAACTGCAATAGATGGAGCTCCGATTAGATTTAGATGCTCTCCGATCAAGCCATTCACTGAAATGATCGTATTAGCATTTCATTTTCATCAGGGGAGAGGCTACTGCCCATTATTGTGTTCTCATCATAGAGATCGTGTTGGTGAATGCTACCTACCATTCCCATATTTTATAAGGCACTTCACTAAGGGCAGAGATATGTTACAACATCACAAAACTGCACAGGATTGTCCGTAAAGTTGCATGAAGGATTTAAGTTCAACGGCGTCTATTTTATTCAAGCGGCGTTCATGTCGCTGGTATCCTCACACGCACTCTCTCAACGTCCAATAACTTACTGTCTATGTATTTGTATATATTGTCCTCTCACGTCACGACATCAAGATTTTATATTACCTAATATACCGACAGTTAGTGTTCATTTGGTAGTATTGCTTTCGGGATTGTTGCGGTGGCGTAGAGTTATCATCAGATAAGGGATACCTACACAACCAGCAAAAAGATAAAACATCAAACATCAGTCCAGCCCTATTAAGTATACTTATTTATTGCAATTGTTATGGTATACTGAGATACTAGTATTATATCTTATTGTCAAATCACAGCTGAAATATAAATAGCATGTACTACGAGCTAGCACTTGCAATTACTCCCAAAGTATCCGGTTCTCTATCAATAATTGGTTCCATATTAATCATTCGAGATGTAATAAAACATTGGCGAAGTAGTAGTGGTCATAATCATCATCAAATTTCTGCAACATCGCGTGTATTATTGAGTATGTCAATAGCAGATATAGGATCATCCTTCTTTGCTCACTTTTTATCAACATGGATGGTTCCACCAAGTGATGACATTAATATTGCACTAGCGGAAGGTAATGAAACTACATGTACAATCCAAGCATTTACATATGAGTTATTCTTTTATGCTGCTATCTGGTCAATTCTCTCCTTGCAGTGGCGTATTGGTTAACGATATGTCGACAAAAGAATGAACATACATTACGGAATTGGAAGATCAATTGTTATTAATTGGTGTGCCATGGATAATTGGTTTCATTAGTGCTATACCCAAGGTTATACTAGGCCAAGCTTCCTACAATGGATATTGGTGGTGTGAGCTGTCTGAAGGTCGACGAGTTGATAACTTACCTGATCAAATATCGGTTGTGATTTGTTTCATACTGGTTGTATTCTCTCTATTCTCATTAATACGATTTGTTTATCTAAGAGAGAAGAAGATGGATCAATTTACATTCACTGCCGATCAAATTGTTAATCGGGAGAAGACAATTCAAGTTACATACCAAGGCTTATTCTATATTGCGGTTTATTTACTAATTCGGCAGTGTTCATTCCAATAACTATTGATTCTTTGGAATTACCAAACGGTTATGTCATATTCTGGTCGGTTCTATTTCCTTTACAAGGTTTTGGCAATTTCCTTGTATACTTTCGGCCAAAGTATGTCAGAATCCGACAGAGTGAAACCGGACGAGGGGGTAGGGTCGCGTCAGTATTACATACGGTAGGTATCACGACTCGTAATATGAATAGTAGTAAGGAGGAGAGAAAGTCTTCGGAAAGACATGTAAAACAATCAGATGACGACGATGAAGACAATGAAAAGATAAGAGATTCCTTTCCGGAGAATCCATGAAAAGAGATTGTATGAAACGTAAAATAAGAAGTTGATATTGCATTGCAACTTGCAACTAGTACTATAACTACCTCTTCCTCAGCATCAGCGGCACAATATATCAATTGCCTACTTAGTTATCTAATTGTCAAAGTAAACAAGTATAATTTCACAATCAAAGAGTATGTTACAAAACTTGAGATACTACCAATCATCGTCGTCGTCACTATCCTCATTGTTGCTCTTGGTCTTCTTCTTGGCAAGTGCCTGCTGAGCCTTCTTCCTCGACTCCTTTAACAGTTCTTCACACTGAACCAGCTCCTTTTCCATCCCTCCAACCCTCTCCGCTAGCTCATGAATCTTATCTTGGCAGTCTTCGTAGTTGCACCTAGTACTTTCAAAGTACTCATACTTCTCTTCATCTTCTTCGGTGACATCTCCATCCTTTACTTTCTTCTTCCACTCAAAGTATTCTTCGGCAAAACCACGCAACTCAACTTGGTGATTGAGTAGAGAGATTTCATCAGATGTGATTTGCTGACGAAGCTTGATTATATTATCTTGTTGTTCAGTAAGTCCCTTCTTTTGATCCATCCCTTGCAACATGTGCATGGCACCACTAAGATACTTCTTCTTGCCTTGCTTATTCTCCTTGTCTGGTGATGACTGGAGATCTTGTTTGTTCTTAAGACGACGTTGTTGACGACGTTCTGCAAATCTGCCCATGATGATAGATTATTGTTGGTATAGCTGTTGCAATCTGATAAGGTGAATGGTAGTCTTATGAGTATTGTTTATCGGAAGGTGAGGGTATCTTCTGTGGTTGGTTTTGTCTTTTTATGAGCTTAAGGCTCGATATTGTATTCATCTAATGTCTATACCAATCCCATCTTTAGTTGTAGTCGTCGAATTACAGCGCAAGCAATGACATACACAATCCCACTTCCCAGATAGTTAGTAGTGAGAGAGTTTACTCTTTCAGCTCTTTTTTGTCAATCGTAACCGGTATCTAGGATACCGATATGCAAGAGCAGCTACACGAGTAAGTACCCCCCACTATACTCGTGATATCTATATCAGGATTGGATGATATACAATCCTGTTTTTGATAATGGTAGTACATCAATCTTCGTCTCATAAAATATAAAAGCATCCAGCTTAACAATCATCAACATATAAACATATATCAACAAAACAAAACACATCATGGGTCGATTTGCCGAACGCCGTCAAGCTCGTCGTGAGAACCGTCAAGACCGCCGCAGCAGCCGTCATGAAAGTAGTATCAAATCATCATGTGGAAAGGATTCTGTAACATCTTCGTGTTCATCCAAGAGCTCTCATTCTAGCCACAAGTCGTCACATTCAAGCCACAAGGGTAGCTGCAAGTCATCCTTCTCTTCGTCTTGCTCTTCCAATGGTAGTCATACAAGTCACGATAATGGCGATGGTGGTAACAATACATTTGTCATGCGTGAGAAACTACTAACATTTGGTAAAGACTTTGAGATTAAGGAGGCATCTCATCGTCGTGGAGGACATGGACCAGGTAAAGCCAAGTACTATGTCAATAATAAAGTCCTTCGTGCTCGTGAGCCTTTTAACATTCGTTCATCTCGTCATGGTAAGGTATTGTATCAAGTCCAAGAACGTAAGCTTCGTGTTCGTGATACCATGAAGATTGAAGATGGTAATGGTGATGAGATTGCCAAGATTAAGAAGCGTGCAGTTGGAGTTGTTGGTGATAACTTTGTGGTGAAAGTTCGTGGTGATCGTGATTGGCAGATCCATGGAGCTATTCTTGATCACGACTTCACAGTCAAGGAGAATGGTAAGACGATTGTCAAGGTGCACAAGAACTGGGTCACACCAATCAAGGATTGTTACTTCATTGATATTGACGAGGATTGTGATGATAAGGCCTTGGCATTAATGGTCGTTATTGGATTGGAGGATATGTCGGAAGATTAATCAGGAGGAAGGTTGAGGAACGCTTGGAGGATAGGGTGACAGCTGTAATATTAGTAGACTTGTAATAGTTATGATGATGATCTTCTCCTGTTTAGCTCTGTTTGTTGCTTGCATTTTCCTTTGCCAATTCCGCCTCAAGCACTGTAATACGAGATTGTAAATGAGCATTCTCTGTTGTCAAGGGGTGCACAAGATTCACTAGGTAGATATTATCCTCACTATCGGTTTCTGGTTTCTTCTTCTTTGTGGGCTTCCTTTGAACAACGTGCTTTACAACTTGTGTCTTCTTCTTTGGCTGCTGTTTCTTGGAAGCTTGAGCTGGTATCTTCCGGGAAGAGACTGTTTGTTCTTTGTTTGACACTGGTACCACCTGTTCTTTTAGATTAGATTTGGCCGCGGGTTTGACGTTCTCCTCTCCAACATTTGTATATGTGACTCTATTATTTGAAGAGACTATAACACCTGGTACTTTCTTCAGGGCAACATTTAACTTATCCTTATGACACAACTCCTTTCAAAGCGTGATTGATATAATTGTTTGAACTGTCCGAGACTGATGTTCTTCTTCTCTTGAATGAGCATCACTATATTCCTTTGAATAGTGGGATTATTTGTATTATCACTAATAGATGTTGATGTTGTTGATTTGATCTTCTTTAGCAGCTTCTTGGAGACGTGCCCCAGCCCCAATCGATTTGGAAGAACGACCGCTTTGATCGGTTCTGCTAGTCCATCTCCCTTGGCACCTAGCCCATCACCTTCTTTATGACCCCATTTCTTTAGCAATTTACTACCTATCCCCTTGGTATGCATCTCCCACTTGCCAATGTCATTGTTTGGATTAGGAGAGACGTTCTCATCAATGATTCCATTAGCTAAAGAAGAAGCAACCCCACTGTCGTCGGAAGGAGAAAGATCATCTTGATGAGTAGACCAAGCTTCCGCACTATCCCACATTCTCTTTCTTGTACTTAATTCAGGTGACGATAATCCTTTGGCAGGGGCGTCAGATGCCTGTTTAGTTTGGTTCATCCACGCCGGAAGAGTTCTGCTACGCCCCCTACCACGTCCTCTACCGATTGTAGGAGATGAAAGGGATGTAGAAGGCGATGATGAACTCGACATGTCTTCTTCTAATGATTTCAGTGAC
>Ga0214480_100912_pt1 | contig 14140 bp, 7 predicted proteins | sample M1_20Mar14CPVII9_3_FD_165042 | JGI IMG/M metagenome (GOLD analysis project Ga0214480, IMG submission 165042) | Marine eukaryotic communities from Monterey Bay, California, United States - M1_20Mar14CPVII9sort6BwellE17 | ecosystem: Environmental > Aquatic > Marine > Unclassified | place: USA... | reverse complement strand
ATAACTAATAACATCATCTATAGGCATCTAATAGTTATCTACTTGATTGTTCATCTCAAACTCCAACTCTCATACTTCAGAAAATTTCACACAAAAATACTTCTCGTTGCAAGTGCAAGGGTTCATATCTCTTGCTTGTCGTTTAATGCAACACCCCAATCCTTCCACACTATGTCAGTAACGACTACCATTTCTTACTGTGATCCATTCGCTGCACAGGCTGATAACCTCCTCTTGAAGTGCAGTCACGAGTGTTGGGTTGATTACGGCCCTGGCTTTTCTTGTAAATGAAAAAGATAAAGACTGCAAGTAGGGCAATGAACAGACCCACGGGAAAGCTGTCCTCGTCTTCGAGTTCCCAGGCATACTCTGAGTTGGCAGAGGGTACCGTGTCTTGTCCAGAGGGTACTAGATTGTTTGTGGGTTCAGCATTAAATGCATCATTTCCTCCTTGATAGCTATCGAATCCTCCTGTTGGTTGGTTGAGGTTCTCGGCGGAAGGAGTATCCCATGGTAACTTGTCAACATCTTCACTGTCCTCGTTTTTCCAATTATCTAATGACTCGTAATCTCCTTTGTTTTCTTCTTCTTCTCCATCGGCATTCCAGGCATCGTCGCCATTATCTTCAACTCCATTCCAATTTGAATTGTCATTACTATTATTTCCATCGTTGTTCCAAGCGTCTTCACCGTTATCGTTATTTCCGTCCCAACTATCAATTGATTCTTTTTCATCCTCTTCTTGATTGACATTCCAATTATCTATTGAGTCTTCTTGTCCATCAACACTTCCATCACCACCATTACCAAACGAGTCTGAGTTCTCTAGCTCAGCTGCCATTGACTTTGTGCCTGTGCCTACCAAAGATGACATTTCTTCATTTGATACCTCCTTTGGATATTCATCATCACCATTGTTATTATACTCCTCTTCTTCTTCTTCGCCAAAACCTAGACTATCTTGTTGCATTACACTTCCCACTTCAGTACTAGCGGTTGCTGCTGGTTCTTGATCATATTGGGTTGCAGCGGATGGATCATTCACCTCACTACTCGCTACTCCTGATTCTGTACCCAAGCCTGCCGCTTCCAAGCATTTGTCAACCATGTTACAAGACTCGGGGCAATCAGCGATACCTACTGAAACACCATTGTGGAGTTTGAGGCACTTGTTAGGATCTGATTCACCAATATAAGCACAATCCCATCCTGGCTTCTCCTTGTAGAGAAAGGTTTCCGAGTCCTTGCAAACTGTTGATGATGGTTCAACGACTTCTTGACTTGGGGGCTCATCTTCACTATCAGCGCTCCAACCATTGGCATCGAGACCAGTTCCAAATTCAGTGGTGGTCTTTTCTGACATGTCTTCAGTCAGTACTAGACCATTGTCTTCTTGAGGGGTAATGGCAGTGTCAGAAGCACCATATTCGGTGCCAGAAGGATCATATACAGTGTTAGACTGAACACCATAAGTAGACTCTTCCACTGTCCCTTTATTCACAGCAGAGATCGTCACATCCTCATCTCCAATCATCCCCCCACTGTCAACAACTGGGAGATTCTTCTCTTCAATATCATTTGCACTGTCAGTAGAACCGACAACATCACTACTCTCCTCCACCAAGGCCTGATCCTTCTCATCTATATTGTCTACGCTCAAATCAGTCTTCTTTGTCATAACCGCACCACTTACGTTATACATCTCTTTACACTGTGCCACCATGTTACATGAGACTGGACAGCTAATGATACCAACAACCTCACCATCATGGAGCTTGTCACACTTGTCAGGCTTGTACTGACCAATGTAAGCGCAAGTAAAACCTGGTTTATCTTTGTATAGGAAATCTATATCATCCTCGCATGATGCCTCGGCCATTACCGCATTATCGGCACCATCAATCTTGAGGCTTGTATCTTGAGAGGGGGTGATGACATTGGATGGATCGGCAATATTTAAGTCTGTGTCAGTTGCATCCTTTTCTACATTATCATCATCGGCATCATCACTAGGTGCATCAACTCCCTTACTCATCTCCTTGCATTGTTCAACCATGCCACAGGACTCAGGGCAGGAGGTTATGCCAACCTTTTCTTCATTGTGTAGTTTGTCACACTTGTCAGCGGAGGCAACATATGCACAGTCGTAGCCTGGCTTAAGCTTGTAGAGGAAGTTTGGATCGTCTAGGCAAGTTACCTCACTTGCCACCTTGCCTTCTGATACATGATCCTGGCCGAATTCTCCCTCTTTTGTGACAGAAGGTACTTCAGATTCTTCTGAACCAACTTGATCGATAGTATTTGATACGCCGGTTGAGCCATAGGTGGTGGGTTGCTCGACCTCAGCACTTAGCCCATAAGTTGGATTATTATCACCCACTGATTCGACACCAGTAGAACCATATGCAGTCGATGATTCGACACCTTGGGTAGTAGAGCTATACAAACTTGGAGATTCGACGGTTTCAGAGACTGACTTGGCGGTGTTGGTTGAAACTTGCCCTGTTGTTGTATCAGAGATGCTCTTGACGCCCGGATTAAAGTAATCACGTGCCACCTCGCATTCAGAGACTACATTACAAGTAACAGGGCAATACCGCACACCAACGGTGACGATCGGCTTCTTGGAAGATAAGGTGGGGTCGGCAATGCCGCTAACACCGCCCATGCCATCTTGGGGGTCTTCTTGAACCTCATCGTCTTCATCAAAGAGACGACGCTCCTCGTTACGACGCTCCTCGTTATCAACACCATCTTCGGTATCATAAGTGGCATGGACCTCCTCTTCTACCCGTAAAGTATCACCTGCAGCATAGGCTTGGGCACCGACCGCCCCACTCAAGTCAGAGCCATCAATGTTCTCGGTTGTCTTCTCATCGTCAACACCAGCTGTAGCATTGTCATCAGTAAACAACACATCATTACATCCTTCCCCGCCCCTCATCTTAATACTTTCACAGATGTTGTCCGCAGCGAGGTAACTAGCTGGATCATCCTCACATGAGAGGTTTTGAAAGGCTGAAGTAGTGGCGACGACGGGTGCTTCGGCAATAGCTGGCACTTCACCAACAACTGGCGGATCATCTACCAAGAGGGAAGAGGCGATTGGATCTTTTGATAGGCCAACAACACCCACATTACCTGTATTGGTCGTATCAGTTCCTTCTTCTAATGTCTCCTCAGTAACACCACCTAATTGACTATCCAACTTCTTTTCAAACATATCACCCACACCCTCCTCTAATGCCTCATTCGTCTCCTCCTCTAACTCCTCAGCCTGTTCTTCATTTACTTCACCTGTTTCAAGTGCCGTTTCTAACTTTGTTTCAATTTCAGTTTCAAGTTGCTCTTCCGTCTTTTCACTAGTACCTCCTTCTAAGTTCTGAGATTCGGTAATGCCGGAGAGAGTACCAGCATCCGCCGCCGCAACACTTTCAGGGCTTACGGTATCGTCATCATCTCCCCACTCGGAGCTCTTCTTTAATACCTCTCCCTCACCAGCCACCAAACCAGGCTGTCTACTATCTCCTGCATTATCGGCAGTCCTTAATAATCCATCACTGGATCCAGTATCAGGTGAATATTCATGTCCATCACTTGACTTCTTATCGATATTGTTGATAGTAGAAGTAGATTCAAGTTGACTAGGGATACTTTCAACATTTGTATCTTGGGGTAACCCCTCGTTGGACATTACCGCCTGCTCTTTGATACTGTCCTTGAGGAACGTCTCCATCTCGAGGAGGGAGGAAGAAGCAGGTACCTCACCAACTACTGGCGGATCATCTACCACGAAGGACGAGGCGTTCGGGTCCTTTGATAGGCCAACTACGCCAAAATTGCCCATCTTGGATTCATCTTCTACATCTTCTGCTACCGCCGTATTAGCAGCAGCAGATTCTTCCTTGAGGTCGGTACTTTCCAACTCTTGGGTTTCAGTAGCACCGGCTAACTTGTCAATGGCCTCTTCTTCTTCGACTTTTGTGAGTAGTGAGTCTTCCTTGGTGGACACATCTCCTCCTTCGGGCACGTCTTGAGAGACATCAACGACTGCGTTATCAGACTTGAGGGTCTTCTCTTCGTCATCCACCAATTCAGTTATGACATCAGAAGTCTCGGTAGCATCCTTTGGGATGTCATCACTTATTCCCCCAGCAATCTTGGTATCACCACTCACTACCTCCTCCTTCTCCATTGTAGAATCCTTTACATCTACTGCAATGACCTCATTAACCGTATCATCTTGAGAAAGCTTTGCCTCGTCTACCAAATTCTCCTCCTTTACAATACCCTTACTCTCTCCACTTGCAACAACATCCTCGGTAGTGGTATCTTTCTCCACTGTGTCATCTTTATTACCATCCTTCTTTTCTCCCTCTGTGTCAGTACTACCAATCTCTTCCTCTTCTTCCCTTGCTACCTCTTTATTAATATTAGTAATCTTATCCACCTTAATATCCTGCTGTTGTTCAGCGTTTAAACTAATTTTGACATCATTCTGTTCATATGCTACCTTTTCTGCATCATTTTCATCTACTACCACTGTTTCCTCGATATCTGTTGCCTTATCATCAATGATATTAGTTTCGTCATCGGGTGTGACGGCATCATCTTCATCTGCTACACGTAACTTCTCTTTGCTATCAATTTCTTCTTCCTCTTTTGGTGATTCTTCTTCCTCGGCGAGTGATTCAACTTTTTCATTGGATGGTGTGTCACTTGATTCATCCCCCTCAATCTCATCCGATTGATCCCCCTTATCCGTATCCTCTTCACCATTTGACAATTCCTCTTGTTGTACATCCGCAGACTTTAATTCTTCGTCATTATCTGTAGCAACATCGCCACTAACAGATTGTTCGGAATATTCATCACCATCCTTGAGATTCTCCACCTCTTCCTCCTTCTTATCCATCTCTTCCTTCTCCTTGAGGTCTGCATTCTTATTATCATCAGACTTATTTGATCCTTTCTTATTGGTAGACTTAACTACCTCATCTTCGATACCAACGGTAGCTTTATCATCTGATGATTTGTTGGCATCTTCTTCTTGTATTGCCTTGGTATCCATTTCCTTATCATTACTGCCCTCGTTGATATCTACTACACCTTCTTCTTCTGCACTCTTATCATCTTCCTTGTTGACACTATCTTTACCCTTTCCCTTGCCTTTACCCTTGCCCTTGCCCTTTTTCTTCTTCATAACCTTCTTGGATTTATCCACATCTGAAGAATTACTCTCCTCCATCTTATTATCTTGTTCAATATTATCTATATCTTTATCTATATCTTCTTCATCTGGCGGTGCATCTTCTAACACTGCATCTTTATCCTCCTTATCTGCAGATTTATTATTGTCAGCGGACTTACTCTTAATATCCAAATCTTCTTCTTCAATATTATTATCGGATGATTTCTCCGCTACTGCCCCATTTTTATTATCTTCACTCTCTACTTCATCCTCCTCCTCATTGACATCTACCTCCTCTTTAACCTCATCCTTTGTCTCCTCTGCATCTACCACCTCTTTAGAATCTTTACCCTTATCCCTGCCCTTCTTTTTCTTCTTATCATTACTCTTCTTCTTATTGCCCTTCTTCTTATCATCAGTAGATTTAGATTTAGAATTGTTAGATTTTTGTGTTGGTACTGCCTCCTCCTCTACATTCACTGTATCCTTATTGGAGTCGGTGATATTATTATCGGTGGATGCACCCTTCTTAGCCTTATCTAAACTTTCAGCGTTATCATCAGTAGAGTTGTTATCAGCATTATCAAAGCTGTTAGCAGAGTTGTTATCTTCAATATTTGCAGTGGTACTGCCCTTCTTTTGCTCTATTTCTTTATTATCTAAAACCTCCTCCGAGTTACTGTCTTGATCCTTCTTATCATCCTTAGCTTTCTTCTTTTTTAGTCCACGTATATTACTCTCTTTGCTTGATGCTACATTGCTAGATACATTGCTATTAATAGAGTTAGCATGGTTGTTAGCATGGTTAGATTGTGGTGGTGTTGTAGAACTGCCCTCTTCTATTTTCAACTCTCTGTTATTAGAGTTGTTGGAAGAGATGGGTGTTATGGAATTTCCTCTTAGTCTACCCATGACGACTTGTATGCTATTGTATTCGTATATATTGTTGCTATTGTGTTACTCAGAGAGCGGCCATAGTATTTATGATTCACTCTCTCGCGGTCTTGAAAATGGAAAATTATGAGAGTTGCGAGAGTAAATAAAAGATACAGATACCAAAGGATACCCTCGAATCTTTATCTACTCTTACCTTATTCCATTACGATTGTGTTGAGTAGACGACGTCGTAAACGTTGATGGTAGCCCTACCATTCCACGCTAGCGTTGTCATAATAAGTGTATTAGGAGTGTATCAAGTGGTCTTGACCCTGTGTCTTGGGTTTCCGACCTATTTTATTTAGTTAAAAACCTAAATGAATTTTGTGCTAAGATTGTGCAAAAAGCTCCATCTTTTATATTGGCAAAGCGATAATAATATGAGTGCGGATGTTGAAGCTGTTGGTATATTGAAAGTGCATTCTTTTCATAATTAACGCTCTTTTTTGGCGGACTGCGGCGGCGGCTCTACACATCAATAACAATTTACTCTATTGACATTGATTTGGGTGGTAGTATAGTAATAGTATCATTTGCAGTATACTATTGGCATTAGCGAAAACAATACTTTACATATCTTGTAGATTGTACTGTATCTTTTAGATGCAATTTTTACACGATGGAGGTTCAACCTACTAAGAAGAAATGTAAAGTCGAAGAGTGTACAACGTACAAAGAGGAAGTGCTTTTCAATAGTGATGCATTATCAAAAGTTATATCATATCTTCCTTCGGTTGATTTACTAAAACTTGCGGTAACATGCAAAAGGTTTGGTATAGCTAGCGGTAGTAGGTCATCACTTATCGAGGAGAGTACACGTATTGCAATACATGACATTGCAACAGAGGAGCAACTAGCAGCTCTACCACATTACGATGGAGAGAATTCATTAGCAGATTACCATTATCTTCAATTATTGAGAGAACCACTTTTGTTTGATCAGCTTGTTGGAGATATTGAGTATGTGGATATGGACAAATCATGTGTTAAGCATAATGGAGGTATGCATTTGGCAACCACATTCAGCAACAACATACTGAGGGGAGGAAAACATTATGTGACATTTGTAATGTTTTATACAAACTATCATAGTTATATTGGGGTAATGAGACCAGGGCAAGCAAATCAAAATGTATATGGATATCCATGCGGTCCTCATTTCTATCGAAATTTTTCTCCGTACAACAATTATAATGACAATAATATTCACAACAACAATGTTCATTGTTGCTTGTACGGTACAAACGACGGCACTTCTTATTCAAGCAACTGGTTAGATGGTACACCACTATCAAAAAGCTTTGAAACTTGGGACGGAAGAGAGGGTATGTCTTCTGGTGATGAAATAGGAATGCTACTGGATTTAGATGAGGGCTCATTATCTATGTATAAGAATGGCCGAAAGTTGGGTGTTATGAAGAGGGGATTAGCAGGTCCATACTGTTGGGTAGTATCAATAGCTAAAGGAAGCCGAGTTACGATCAAAAGGGGGACGATACCACCAGATTGAAAAGACTTTATCAATAGATAATCGGCTCTATTTACAATATGAATTATATACTAGTATGTACGTTACTTATATCATACAAGATAAAACTGCACCTGTCAATGAAGAAACAATAATAAAGATCTTCCAACTACCAGTAGCAACTCTTGGTGCATGATTCTCTCTCAACATCCACCACGATTCCATTCCCTGATCATTTTGATATGAAAACCCCCCTTGCCGATCGTTGTTATTCTGATCATTATTGTCATCTTGTAGTAAATCCTTTAAACGCTCTACTTCATCATCAGTTAAGTCTTTGAACGGATCTGATTCATCATCATCTGATGGCCAACTAATTGAATCATAATCTGAGCTTTCGTCTATTGCCGTCTCCTCGTCTCGGAGGGAGGAGTCTTGGGTTAGGGAGATGAAACTCAGAGGATTGCCCAGATCATTATCAGAAGCTACTTCTTCATCAGTTTCTACTACTTCTTCGTTCGTCTTCTTATTATCATCAGGTGGAGGTAACACACCATAACCAAAGACAAATCCATGTTCAAAGCACTTATATGGTTGCAATTTAAAGTATATATCATGATCATTGGCACAATTGTTCAATCCCATGTCTGTATCACATTCTCCCGTTCCTATGCACAAGTCTCCAACTTTAACTGAGGACGAATCAGGTCCAGTACAAGGTGAGAGTTCAGTTGGTGGGAGGTATTGACAATCGAATGTACTTATTGCCTGTAGACATAGCTGACTACACTCTAGGGTATATGCATCATCTGTTTCCTCTATTGGCGGTGGAGTTGGAGTTTGAACTGGCTGTTTTGATGGGGGATTTGTTGGTTGCTTTATCATATCCTTTATCATATCAACAGCAGTACTACTAGGCGACAGAGGTGCTTCAGCTCCTTCACATGAGGTGTATCCATAGCAAGTTTCTCCCTCGTCACACTCTGAATCTATTCGACATCGTTTATGGCACGTCAATCCCGCATTCATCCTATCACTACCACACCAGTACGTACTAGACATGTCTAAATCATTATGAACTGTGGGTTCATTTGTTGTTATTATTGGCTGAGGAGTCATCCTTGGCGTAGGTTGATTCGTTGGAGGTGGTGTAGGTGACAAGGACGAAGGAGACTCAGTAGTCATAGGCTCTGTTGACGTTAGCAAGTTCTCTATTTCCTTAGTTGGCTTAATAGATGGTGATCTTGTTATAACAACTACAGGAGATTCAGATGAAGGCTTCAATGTAAGTCGATGTACAGGTCCAGGCGTTGGTGTCAATGTCTCTTTCTTCGTAGGCGATATACTTGGTGCCTCTGTCTCATTAGGATTTGGACAATGTAATCCAGCAAAACACATTGTACCAGTTGGACATAACATTAAATCACCAGGATTACATGTTTGTAATGTAAATGAACATGATGACATGATTTCTGATATGCTTGTTGCACAGTAATTATTTGGTGTTGAGAATCGATGTTGTATTTCGTCAGGTGATAATGTATACATTATCGGTTTGGATGATGGAGGGTTTGTAGTTGGAGGTATTACGTTTGATTGAGTAAAGTCTTTAGGACCTGTTGGTTTTGATGATATTGGAGCTTCTGTTGTTGTCTGAGTAGTTTCGATTATTGGTGATCCCCATGATGCCGGTGGTTTGGCAATTGGAGACATTGTTATTGGGGGAAAGGTAGGTTTGGATGTATATGGTGGTTGTGTTGAGGGCTCGAGAGTGGGCTTTGTATATGAAAATGTAGAATAAAGCGATAGAACAAGATGAGATTTTGATTTGAAAAAACAAATAGACAACATTGACAACTACAGATACATTTCTTACCTCATTTGTTACCGGAGAACGAGTCGGATAAGCAGTAGATGGTCCATCCGTCGGCCTGAAACTCGGACTAACAGACGGTCCATTCGTCGGACTTACAGTTAATCCATTCAAACATGCATTACTTGCTTGATGTCCATATACATCTGCACAACACTCTTCTCCCGATAAATAATACTTTTTACCATTTAATGCATCTTCCACTGAACCTGCTAATGATCCAACTACCTCGGATGAAAGTGTAGCCCACCAATCTGTCGTACATGTCCCTGTTGACCAATTGGAATTATAATCTGCATACCATTTCAGTGGTAATGTTGGTGATATTGATGGACTTGACGTTACTGGACTATCCGTTATCGGTGTAGCTGTAGGCTTATTTGTTGGTGATGAAGTTGGTTTAATAACATCTGTATGTCCAACTAATCCACCCTCTGGCATTACTAAATGTTGTGAACTATATATTTCTTGTCCATTATTCTCTTCCTTGTAGTTTGTAAAGTCCACTATGTTACAACCATCTATTGCCACTATGAAACATGATTGTCCGTTTGGACATTCTGAACTATCACCACTTGGACACCAACTTCCTATACGGCATGTATCAGCTATATCGGTGAAATCATCAGCACAAAACGATATATTTGTAATATCATCATAAACAACTGGTGACTTTGTCGTAGGCGAATTACTCGGTGATACACTAGGTCTATAACTAGGTTTGGGTGATATAGTCGGAGCAATTGTCGGCGGTGCAGTAGTTGTGCATTGAAATCCATTATAATTGGATATCAAGTCACATACGCCTATGTTTTCATTGAAGATGGTGCCAGTACCACAGGTTGATGTTAAGACTACTGATCCGTTGGAACAGATGAAGTAGGAGGTACATCCTGGCATTGATTTGTAGCCTGAGAAGTTTGGTGGACATGTTGCTTCATATGCCGCCATTGATGTTGGTATTATTATTGGAAGTACTAGTAGGAGAAGAGGGGGGAGAGAACGATGACACATCTTGTGTCATCTTTTTAATTGCAATAATAGATTTGTGTATGGTTCTTCGGAGATATCGACTGAGCAACTTATGATAGATTATGTATTAGTATAGGGGCGCTAATAGATTTGACGTTGTAGGGCGGGGTCATTGCTATCGCGCTACTTCTTATTGGGGGTGGCCAATCTAAATGTAGTAAGTGATTTAAACGACGACAAAAAAAGATAACTCGGGCAGAAATGTCTGTTGGCGATAGACCGGTAAAATACAAAATCTCACTCCTCTCATCAACTACTTAGGTACCATCGGCGTTCTCTTCCATACATTCGACATTCTCAATCCATCCATCATGCTCATAATATCATCTCGAAGTATCAGTTCAGTACTGAGCAGAAGAATAGCATCTCATATCAACAGCTTTGATCACATCAGCAAAAATTGCAATACATCAATACATCATCATCGTACCATGACGACAACATCAACAATACAAAGAATAGGTACCGACGATCCACGAATGTCAAGAGCAATAATACACAATGGTATAGTCTATATCTCTGGACAAACAGATGGAACTGCTGACAATATAAAAGAACAAACACTGAATACATTGCAAAAGGTAGACGATCTTCTAAAACAAGCTGGAACATCTAAGTCAAACTTACTCACCGCATCGATTTGGTTAAAAGATATTAAAAGAGATTTTAAAGATATGAATGAAGTTTGGAATGGTTGGTTAGATCCGAATAATAAACCTGTTAGGGCTACTGTTGAGGCTAATTTGGCACGTGATGTATTGCTTGTGGAGGTGCAAGTTACTGCCGCTGCTGCCGTCGAAGAGAAATAGGATGATTTAGGATGGAATGATATGTAAGTTATCAAGCCTTATGCCAATGGATTTTGACAGTATTGGTAGTTTGAGGAGTTATTAGTACTGACAAAGTAATGGGAATAGTAGTATGTCCATCTATCAAGTGTTAATGTTATGAGAAAGCAATCTCTTTTCAGCACTACCTCACTTCCTATCATAGACATTCTGAATGCCAAATCTGTTTCTGTTTCACCCAATGCATCTCACCTTCGACCATGACATCCTTAACATCATTATCTTGAAATCTAATCCGTCCACCGAAGGCTTCTCCCCATCCCGGTGTATAACTTTGATTATATGGACTGTTACGCCATGCGTTGTAATATGACCAGAATGATATATCGTATACATGCTTGGCAGTTCGTTGTGCTAAGTTTGATAATGTTTCGACTATTGCTGTGTGAAGCACTGGATGCTTTGGTGCATATCTATATATTGATTGTTTTGTGTTTTGAGTAGAGTTGATTTGAATTGTTAGTCGATGTGTTATTGAGATAAGCAAGAGCATTAAGAGAAGCAGAGATACAACTTACACCAATCCCCATTGATGAGCACAACCACCACCGAAAGGACTGTTATGTTTCGCAAGGTTACAACTCCGTCCAGTAACAACATCAACATCATTACCCCACTTCCAATCATCTAACGGAACTACCAATCTCGTATCAAAATCAAAATACAACCCACCAAATAAGTATACTATTAATATACGCCATACATCACACATGGCTGCACCAACCTTGACGCATGCATAACTTGAAAAGATCTCATTACCATATTCCAATTGTATAAAGTTATCCATTGCATCATCATCAAATAAGAAGTAATCATAGTCTGGATTCATATTAGACCAATATAAGACATGTTGACATAGTTCGTATGATAATTGATTTGTCTTCCATGATTGGAAGATTAACTTTGGTATTCTGCCAGAGTATTCACAAGGTGTATTAACTAATGATGTATTGTAATATGTACGTGATGATGGTATATACCCAATTGTTGTTGTTTCGTTTGGTATACAGGTGACATCTCTTGATGTTTCGGGTATGTTATATTTCTTTGCAATCTCTTTTGCAGTTTTGGGTAATAATGCTTGATTATTGTTGTTATTATTGGATATGTTTTGAAATATCTGTAGTAACTCTTCTTTATTTCCCGATGGACGTATATATTCCAATCTGTTTACTGATATAGATTTTATATTATTTGCAAGGGATGTATTGTTGTTATTTGGTGGAGATAAAGTGATATCAATATCGAAAGTTCTGAGTATTATATCACCACTATGTGATATGATATGAAATAATGATACTGTCATGAATGCTAATGATATTATCAATATCCGTCGTACTCTTGATGCTGCCATATTTTACTATATTATGTTAAAGGTGCATGCACTAGCCCATCAAAGTGTGTTGCCCCAGCCCTAAAATATATACCACTTCCAGAAACACACCTCACCGGCTAAAAGGTCTACCAATATAATATAAGTAACTAATGATGCGATGGCATATGAGCTCCACACAATGTGTAGTAGAGAAGAGAGGTGCAGGGGTTAAGAGGTGCAATACGTGATAGCAACATTTTTATGAGAGTACAGCGTCTACTCTCATCGCGAGGTATCCTTTTTGTGAAATGAGTTTTCCCGCCGACCTCTTTGCTGCTCGACTTGCATGCAACAGAGTACTACAATCTGTTGCAATCAATACAGCAGTACTTCAGATCCCAGCTATTGATATTGTAACAGAATAATAGGAGGCATCATTCATATCATACTCTCGTCTCTCTCCACAGTTCTATAAAAGGACGAAATGAGCATCTCTTCTTCATCGTCGTCGAGATCGATGTCAACTGAGAGTTGCAATGAAGAGGATCTATCAACTACCTCATCTTACACGTCTGCCTATAGTACTTACAGTAACACTAACGCTAATGATGAAATACAACAACAACAAAGTAAAGCAAATATATCAACTGAAATTACTAATCTTAAACGACATATAAACTCGTTGGTTAGAGAGCATCAAGAACTAACATCAAACAAAGCGTATCATACTGTACAACAAGAACATAATAATGAACAATCATGTGGTATGAATTCAATTCAAGATGAAATACTGCACACAATCTACAATATTGAGAATCAACTCAATATATTATACAATACACAACAATATATACAAGATCATTCCACTCAAGTAACAAACATAGTTAAAGATCGGATACATACCGAACTACTAATTCGAGAAGAAATGGAAAGTGAAATGAAAGAATTGTATAGTCAAAAGATTATATATGAAAAGGAACTACATGATTTGAAAGTTAGATTGAAGGATTGTACATGTTCATCAACAAAGTGTAGTGATGCTCAAAAGAAGAAGAGTGAGAATGATGAGGCAATGGTAATTCTCAAACAAGAGATACAAACATTAAGAGGAGAGAATGCAAGCTTAAAGAATGATTTGGAAGAGTTGAATGATGAGATACGCAGTTTATCTCAATGTCATCCTACTACTGTAGTAGCTGCTGATGACATCCGGCCAATCCAACAACAATCCTTGAAATCAATTTCTCAACAGGAAGAAGAAGAAGCAGCCATAGCTCAACAACGTATTCGAGCCTTGGCACAAAGTCAAGAAACAGGTGCAATGGTGATACCTCGTGAAAGATTTGGTAGCTCAGTTAGTGGTAGTACATTAGAAATGATTGATGGTACAAGTGTTAGTATCGCTGGTGGGGGTAGAGAACGATTAGATACAGCTGGGAGTGTTGAGGATATGAACCATATCTCTCTCTTTGATGGC
>Ga0214480_100911_pt1 | contig 14151 bp, 12 predicted proteins | sample M1_20Mar14CPVII9_3_FD_165042 | JGI IMG/M metagenome (GOLD analysis project Ga0214480, IMG submission 165042) | Marine eukaryotic communities from Monterey Bay, California, United States - M1_20Mar14CPVII9sort6BwellE17 | ecosystem: Environmental > Aquatic > Marine > Unclassified | place: USA... | reverse complement strand
TGCGAAGAAGATAGCAGTGGAAATGATTGTTCTCTGTAATATCCTGTGATGAACTATCTCCAAGTGATAATAAGGTTTGTATTGACCCTCGTTTTGTTGTTCTTATATATCTATTTGATGCAAACGAAGCAACGCCATTCAATTTAGTAGCCATCAACATCAAGATACCCAATATTGCAATAAGATGATGTCTATTAAAATTCTGTCGCCTGAATTGATAACCCTTGATGAACATATTGTAGATAGAGTTGGTGCAATATATATCCCTCTTTTAATCGTCAATAATACTAATCATACAATACCAATCAATCCTATCGTCACAATCAGTCTCGGAAGGGAGGCTATGTCATTTCAGTCACTCTAGAGATACATATCATTTTTGTGAAGGATACCGCTCCCCTTTCATCTCTCGCTAGCTCGCTATACGTATGTAGCTACAATACTCGCTCCCCCTAACCCCTACCTGTGCTGATATTGATAATTGTTCTGGCATAAGATATGAATGAACAACAATCGGTGGAGATGGATGTATCTTCAGATCCAAAAGACGAAGACAATCAATGGACTGCTATTACAATTATTCAATCGATTGCAGTGTTTCTACTCGCTGGAGTTGCAGAAATCTGTGGAGGTTGGATGGTTTGGGTTGCCGTCAGAGGAATAACCGATAATGAGGGAAATACAACCAAGAAACCATGGTGGTATGCTATTCTCGGTTCTCTGATATTGGTGACATATGGCTTTATACCGTGTTTACAGCCAACAGGTAAGTCCGCGTTTGTATTATCTGTGAAGAAGTCTCAATGATTTGGTAACTTTATTTGAATTGAATTTGCCTTCATTTGATTGCCTTTGCAAACCATATGCACTAATATAAGTTATGCTTACCTTGCGGATCTTCCAGATTCTTTTGGAAGAATATATGCTGTATATGGTGGCTATTTTATTGTATTGTCATTTCTCTTTGCTTGGGCATTGGAAGGATCAAGTGCCAAACCAGATTTAGGAGACTGTGTTGGTGGCGCCATATCAATTGCCGGAGTATTTGTCATAATGCTTTGGCCGAGATGATAATAATGTACATCTTTATATATGATCACGGATAGAATATGATGATAGGATGTATAATATATGTACAACTTAACAATTACATTAATCCATGTACAATGTACATATAGTCTTACACGAGATGTCAATATATCACTATCTCTTTCCAGAATAAGCTTGGTCTATCGCCTCTTCTTCATCTTTAGGTGTTGTTGTAAAATGGGGATACTCACGCTCAACCTCTATTCGCATTCTCTCTGGCAACTCATCATAACTATCAACTCGGTGTCCGGAAAACCGGAGCACAGATTTTGAATCCATGTTGAAAGGAGGGACACTGCCCTGTCTACACCAAACTGCAGTGGGTGGCCGATCAGCATGGTTTTCAAATGACGGATCTACATTGTAATCGTAAAACTCCCAAGCTTGATATCTTCCTCCTCCTCTATCCTCTGGAATTGGTACATCTAGAAAGACTGGGATATTAATCATCATTTGATGTAGACCGGCAAACTGAGATGTAATCTTCATTTTTGGTAATGCTCCCTTCAATAATCTCAAACTTGCTTCTACCGAATATGTGATGGACCCATCCTCTCCTCGATGATAATCGATCATTTGTGAATCATATACTATTGGTTTAACTGGCTGACCATTGTATTCTTTCATAATATCACCAGTAATTGGATCTCTAAACCAGAATATCTTTCGACTTAATTGTCGAATATGATTATCATTGATTTGTATACCTTTGCCAATATCATATCCCTCAAATGTTGCCAATATTTCACCAGTTAAGGGTTCATAGAGTGAACCTCCACCGACCCAAAATACTCCTTCAGCATTTGATCCAGGCCCACTTCCTAATCCAAGCCTCATCTTACCCCAAATTTCAAAGGGATCAACTACCTCGGTTGTTGGTTGTAATAATGATTGTTGTTGTTGTTCTTGAGGAGTAATGGAACAGTTTGCATATTGGGAGTCCCCATAGGTATACGACTTGGACGTTTGTGTTGATGTATGTACTTCATGCACTGCGGTTGAAGGTGTAAATGCATTACATTCACCGACAAATAATACCACTAGTAGTGTGCTGATTATCATGGTGTATAATATTCTGTGCATATCATGTGTATTTTCTTTGTACATTTTTCTGTATTACTTATTGTGTTGATTGCAATAATTTATGTGCATATATTTGAAGATATGTTTTCTGTGTGAACTCTCTGTCTAATGTTGCAACAATTCAGTATTCTACGTCTATACCACTTTATCTATACCAAACGTGGGTTAATTATGGACCGCGACGATATATAATATAGGTATGTCTTTGCAATGCCAATGCCAAGGAACAATGCTGTCGGAATAATAATTTTAGAGGCAGTCGCCAGCGATATGTCGGCTATCGATTAACAATATGAGTCGAGACGACGATTATCTTATCTACTGTGTTAGCTTAAACTGTTGATCATGGTAGGGGAGGTGGCTGCTCAAGCAAGTCATCACTCTTATTGATCATGTTCCGATTAACTTTTTTCAACACGTTGCAATGCAGTAAATAATTAGCGTATTCAATTACTTCAAATTAGTACAGGATATACATATAATGAAATAAAACTGGCCTGTTGTTTCAAACACTCTCTAATAAAAAAACCCTTCCTACTTCCCAAAAATAAAAAGATACCGACCCCGGAATATGAGAATTAATAAAGCACATGCTTCCTGGCTTCGACCTCGCGACGATGTAACCCCCTCAAATAATAGCAGAATATCTCTATTGCGAGCAGCGGTAGGCATTGCAATAAGCGAAGATAGTAAACAAGTTAGACAATAACTAAATGGTCTCGTTCAACGATTTACCGATGGAGGTATTGAGATGTATTATTGGATACATGGATATTCCCTCATTGGCTGTTATGAGTCAATCTTCGAAGGTATGTGCTCTTTTGTTTGTATGTTTTTTGTTATATACGATAGTACTATACCCTCTTACATTTTATTGCGTTACTTCTCATATACAAAAGCCAAACAATGAAACCAATAATATATCTGCCTTGGCTGTTGATGATACTACATGGTATACCTTGATACAGAATCGATTTGGAATCGGTTGCAATCATAGGAGGATATCTCGTAGTAACAAACAAACACAAGGTGTTGTACTCCGTTCAATGAAACTATCGTCGTCTTCATCATCACTAACGTCCTTTACGGATCGGCCCAAACGTCGTCCAAAATCATATGGCGGAAGTACATGGAAGGAGGCCTATCGATGCTTGGCGACCACTATGAGAATGCCAGAGACTAGTTTGAGTAGCGGCAGTAACATGGCTGTTTTCGCATCGCCTCCTCTACACGGTAGAAAGAGTGATTTAGGTGTTTGGATAATGGTAAATCATCGAGAGAATTGTAGAACAAAGACAGTCGAACAAGTTGGAAGAAGACGTCGTCGGAACCACCAGCCTAACAGTCTTCCGTACCGCTCTGATAAGAGATATATCGAATTGAAGTTACTATTACAGAACACTAAGAGTGGCTTTGGCAGTGTAATAATCCCAAATATATCTACCACGCGTATAGCGTCTGTTCATGAAGATGAAGACGGCATTCCTTTCGAGGATTCGACATTCAAAGTGATCGGTGCTGGTCAATGGAGGCCAAAGATCATATTAAGAAGGAGATTCACTGACGATGATATGGCTCAACAACGAGCTTTAGATGACTTAGAAGAGTGGAATGCAACCTACGAGAATCAGAAGGACATTATCCTTCGTCCGTTCGAGGTAGTTGTATTGTCTTTACACGTATCTTGTCCTGAAACCTTCGTCTACGAGACAGATTGTCTATCATGCATGTCTTCAATTCGAGTACTCATGGCTACAGACGGTAAGAAGGATGTATCAATCGCTCGCTTCATCAACGAAGAAGAACTGTGGGAATACTACTCTCAACTCCCAGGCGGCTGTTTGTCTCTAAAAGATAGGTCTAGACTAGTTCCAATGTAAAGCTTTGTAATCAATGTAACAAGGTAAAATAAGATAACTTCTCTAAGTTTGAACCTATAAACAAATTTCACTACTTTCTTGCATCCTTTTGTGACGCCGACTAAACTTTGACAGTGCTCTCTTCAATCTTGACGACTTTCTTGACCGACTGATATAGCTTACCTCTATCGGTGCATCATGAAATTCTTCTGATTCAGCTGGTATGATCTCATCTTCCTTTTCTTCATCGTCTATCACTACTTTTTCCGATAAGGATGCTCTATACTTCCGATACTCTTCATTAGTACTCCATTTGTTATAGTCAACTGCTAGATTGTCGACAAAGTTTGCCTGGAAGATGCGCGTTAGCACAAGTGATGATGACGAAAGAGAGAGGATTGTAACTTCTGTTAGTACATCTGGTTGAAAGACAATCAAATAAAAGCAATCAAAGTTCGAATGAAGCACTCAAATCACCAACAGTTTATATTGAACACATGAAATCATAATATAAAACAATACAAACGCGGACCTTCCTGTATATATTTCAAAGATATATGCATTGCTGCATTACCAGTCCTCTCTATTATTCGTTTTGGGATAGTGTTGAATGGCCTTGGAACGTCTACATCTACTTTGATACATGTCTCTGCTGTAATAGAACATTCTGTACTGTTGTATGTTGTATCATCTGTCCAAGTCAATGTTGTATTAACAAAAAAGTCAAACCTATCATTTAATTGCACTTTCTCTATGAATGGCGATCCACGCAATATACATTGATTTGATGATATAACTACTTGATTTGCTTGAGGTTGGACTGTGGCATATACTACCGGTGTTAAAGATAAACCGAAGAAGGTAATAGTTGGTACCACTAACTCAAACTCTGTGTTTGATGAAAGTTTTTGATTGTTATCATTGATATCATCATCATTTCTTACTCTTGTAGTCAAACTGCTTCCCAACGGCATTGGAATGAGTACATATTGTTCAACAGGTAATTGCATGTAACGTGTCAATGTAACATTATGTTGTAATGGAGGAGGAGGTGTTATCAATACTGTAGCTTTGCCATCAACATTAACTTTCGTGTCCTTTATTCTAGTAGGTGATGATGGAAATGAAAAGCCAAGTGTTGGCTGTATGATAATATTAATGACGGTAATGATCACCAAGATGATAATGATATGAAACATAGCCAATTATGCCTATATAATAATCACACAATATCTGTAATAATCAAACAAATAATTATCTCATCCTAATAATCAAACAATATCTGTAATAATCAAACAAATAATCATCTCATCCATTCATTATTCATCCATCTACGATATCTCATCTCTCCTTAGAAAATTTTCGGACCGCACGGTATCCTTAGCTCGTCTCATTAGCACCACCAGGGCCACCGCCATTTGAAAATGTCGATTCGATCTAGACTAAGAGTATGCATACACTAATAATCTATCTTACTACCTGATTGTATTATCTGATAACTTGCTGCTGATAACATATTATATATAATAGGATTGGGTATCCCTTTTGTGACTTATCAAAATTTCAACTATGTAACTAACACAAAACAAAAACTCTCTGCAGAGGGTAGGTATGTTGTGAGTTCATTTACTTCTCCTTCAGTAGCAAACCATTCGGCGGCTATATCGGTTGTATTATAAGTAAATATTCACGTGGTACCTTCTATTTATTTTCGGTTGCTTCCCGACTGCACATATCCTACGGTAGATAAAGTGCACATAAAAAAGTATATCCTTGTAAGTTCAAATACACCAGCCTCTATTATCAATGTGGGGAAACCTCGGAGACAGCCTTGCAGGGCTTGGTGATGCAATTACTCAAAAGGCGAGTGCTCATGCAAAGCAGGCGCATGAGAATCAAGGAACACCTTCACCAACGACAGCCACTGATGAAGAATCTTCTTCCAATACTCAAGATTCTCACAACACTGATAATAATAGTCAGCAGCAACTACCAAAATGGGCAAGCAATCTTACAGCAGCAGTATCAGATAAACAAAATCAAAAGGCGGCATTAACTTCCTTTCGTAATTGGACGAATACTGTAGCTGAGAATACTAAGAATATTGTCAATGAAGCACAACGTACACTCGAGAAAGAACAGGCACGTATACAAATGAATACATTATTCAATAAGGGAGGGCCATATAAACGTGATCCTGATTTACCATTAGATGTAGAAGCATTGCGTGATGCAGAGGTTGTATACATTACTGATCGTATAGTAACATTAAGTCATCCTTATATGCAATCCACAACCGATGGAGATATTACACCTGATCGTAAACTAGCAGCGGTAGGTCACTTATTACAAAAGAGACATGGTGGACGATACATGGTATGGAATTTAAGTGAAGTTGAATATGATGCAAGTGTATTAGATGATCAGGTATTGGTGTACAAGTTTCCTGGCAGTCCCTCTCCTCCATTGGGATTATTACTCAAGCTACTAATGGCAATGGAAAGTTGGTTAAAGGCTGACGAGAGGAATGTAGCAGTTATCCATTGTTTAACGGGCAGGGGACGTACATCAACTGTCCTAGCTGCCTTCCTATGCTGGACAGGCGAGGCTGGGTTTAATGATGTTAATTCGGCATTGGAATATATTGCTAAATGCAAGCGTATATCAGTTCAGTCATTAACGATACCAAGTCAAGTTCGATATGTTAGTTACTTTGCCAATATGTTGGACGGAGTACGACCATCTCAACCACCATTAATGTTGAAACGGATCATCATGTCAGAGGCACCAAAGTTTGGTAAACGACCTGCTCCACCTTCCTCTGAGGATGTAAGTTCTAAGGAGAATACTTCAACGAGTGGTAAAGTTCTCTTTGGATGCGCTCCATATTTACAATTATTCAAGGGCGGTAATCTTGTATTTACTACTGCTGCATCAGTGAACTATGCTCAGACTAAGGATGATCTACCATTTTGTACAACGAGTGATGGACCGGTATCATTCCTGACTGAATCAGTAGTTCAAGGAGATGTGCTACTTAGATGTCGACACTTGACCAAATCCGGACAACGAGTTAGTATGTTCCGAGCTGCTTTTCATACCGGCTATGTTCCTCCCAAAGTATTGAGATTAACCAAAACTCAACTAGATGGAGCATGTGGCGACAAACGATTTCCAGATGATTTCTTCCTAGACTTAATCTTTGAACCATGTGATGAGGCAACGGCAAGTAAATATCTTAACCCTGGAAAGACAAGCACTAATTCTGGCGAGGGCGAGGACAGTGATGGTGCTGCAAATGAAGCGGCCGAACGCAGATCGATGGGAACTACTGCTGTTGGCTCTTCCAATACAGTTTCGGCATCAGCTTATGATAGCATGCTTCATGATCGCGACTCACGCTTCTGGGATGTAATCACAACGAGAAGAGAAGAAAATAGGAAAAAACAAGCAGAGCTGGAGAAGATGGGCGAGACACCAGGCAAAGCAGAGGTCAAGGTAGATGAAAATACCATCCTTTCTGGCCCTACTATTGGAAGAAGGCGTGAGTTTGCAACAAAACAAGCTGGATCAAACGGTGAAGACACAAACAATGAGGGACAAACAGATAACAAGACCAAAAAACAACAAGATAAGATGAGTGCATTTAGCATAGGTGAAGAGTTTGGACTGAGTAGCCCTACGAAGCTTGCTGATGATGCCCCAAAGACCACACCGCCTCTTGAACTTCCATCATCTCCACCGCCCAGAGAAAAGGATTCACTTATGGATGCTTTGATGAGCTTAGATGATGATGGATTAGATGTAGATGATGACGGGGAGGTTGTGTTTGACGATAGCGGCGAGGCTGACATTCCAGTCGAAGAAACAACTACTACTCCTGTTGTAGAGGAGCCAACTTTACCAGTACAGGCTGCCGTCGATCCAGTCATGACTGAGAACAGTGACAATACCTCTTCTCAATCTGATGTTGCGGCTGAAACAACAGCCAGTATACCGAGAGAAGAAGAAGTCGCTACAAATGCTGATACAAATGATGTTGCATCAGAAGACATATTAGAAGTTCCAACAGAAGTAAAGAAAAGTGATGAGACAAAAGAAGAACCAGAACCAGATGCCCTTGATCTCCTGCCTGACATTGAAGGACTAGATGATGATTTGGCTGATTTAGATGTAGGGGATATGGATCTGGGTGCAGATGATATTGATTTTGACGACTTAGACGATGATGCAGAGCTAGAAGACTTAGAGAATTTCCTCCGCGGCTAGATTTCGATTGAGAGAAGTTACTTAACTTGAATGTTTTATGTACTTTGCATTGTCTTCTAGTTTAGGCTAGTCTTAGATTGGTTCAATGTTATTAGTAGACGAACTATATTATTATATGAATAACATGTACTCATGCATACTGTTTAGATAAGAGGAAGAACACAGCCTTGATTTGGATACTCCCCCCCGCCCGGCCCCCCATATGCCTTCGGGTATCCTAGGATACCCCACCTCATATCTTTTCATCACCAGCCATCAGACCATCCCTATTAATTACGATATTTAGTTGGGGTAGGCGAGGGGAAGTGATATATCTATATAACTCTACAAGTAGTATCATCATTAGAAGATCTAGAATCAAAAGTCGAGTAGTATCAATCTGACTAATAAATATGAATCAACATACAAACCTATTGCCTATACGAATTATATCAAAGGTTGTGCGTGGATTTGGAAGAGGATCGAAGGAATTAGGTATTCCAACTGCAAATATCAGTAGGATAGATCTATCATGCTCATGTGGTGATTGGGAAAATCTACCGACTGGTATTTATTGGGGGTTTGCTCGTATTGGTGAAGTAAAAGAAGATAGTAATAATGACGATTCAGTTATTGGTAGAGTTCATACAGCAGCTATATCTATTGGATACAATCCGACATACAATAATCAGGAGAAGAAAGTAGAACCTCATCTCATTGCACCGATAAATTCTCCTCAAAGAACTGCCTCGTGCTCAAACGAGACACAGTATGGGGATTTCTATGATCAGACAATTGTGTTATCAGTTGTAGGTTACCTCCGACCTGAGCTACCATTTGAAGGAATTGAAAAATTAATAGCTGCAATCAAGAACGATATAAAAGATGCCGAGAAGTTGGCTATTAATTCTACTCCTATAACTGAAACAGAGAAGAAATGGGCGGAGGCAGGAAAAGAGATATGAAATCAATTGCAAACAATCCAATCATATATTATATACCCTATCGTACAATCTACTCAAATGCAAATGATACTTCTGCTTGTTCTCTTTGCCAGCTCTTAAGATCGGAAGATTTCATTACGCCGATGGCAGTTTGTCCATCTAAACCCTCGCCAGTATAATACATTCGATAATATCCGTCATCTAACCGAATAACATGTGGAGAGCCAACACCCCGACAATCCCAAGCCGCATCACTATCACCACAATTCATGATTAGTCCCAACTTATTCCAAGTTTTCAAATCATCACTCTCTGCAGCTAAGATCCTGTGCTTTCCATCTTCACTTGAAACTCCCTCATAGAACATCATCCACCCCTTTTCTTCTTCCCAGAATCCTTCTCTATTCAATGTTGCTTTCCTAATGACATTTGCTCGTGCACAACCGGCACCATCCAATGGCCCACTTGGCCTCAAGATGATTCCTTTTTTCGTCCATCCGAACCCATTGTTTGATGAGCCTATACCTATGCATTTCTCTTTGGTGTCTTTGAGCATGGTAGAGTAATACATATAGAAATTCTCACGATCATTATCTAGCGAGCTTTCTTTCGACTCATCCTCCACTGGATTAACTACTACTTCTGGCCATCCCTATTGTTACAAAAGACGATAGAAGTTGTGAGAAGAGTGAATGATAGAGAACTACTCAAAGCAGGTCGATATAAGAGATACTACTTACACAATACAATTCTTCTGGTATTTCTACTTTTGACCCTGGAATATCTTGCACATCTGGATCTGTTGTGTCAAAAGGAACCATGCAAGCCCCACTGGGATCACTTCCCTCTGGATGATCAGAATATTTGTCAGCCTAAAATGCAAGTCTTCATAGCATACGATGCAAACACAACAAGCACTTACCAATTCTCCCCCATGTTATTCCATCTTGTGATATGGCGGCACCAATCTTCATCTTCATACCCTTAAGTACTGCATCTGCTGGGACTTTCTCTTTTTTCTCATCATCAAGATAATCTGTAATCTTTGTATCATCATAATTTCCACCCATATAGTACATGACATATACACCACCTTCACTCCGTATACTTGGCGTCATCATAGGCATAAGTACCTGTCCTAGACCAATATGTGCAGTGTCAAAACCCCACCAACTATCTGTATTCAAACCAAGTGATACACCTTTAATATCGGCATCTAAACTACCGTCTTCATCTCTTTCCCATATTAGACCATTTCGACTAGTGGCACGTCCAATTCGCCCAGTACTTAATGGGGGTAATGATTCTTCTGCTTTATTAATACTTTCATCACGAGCATGATACCACATCTTTTGATAATAGAATATATAATGTTATGCGTAAATGATGTTAGTACAATTCCATTGCAAACAAACATAAGATATAGCACGCACGAACAAACAAACTCACTATATACTCAGAATCATCGGCAGGATTACTTGGATCCGAATATCTATGAACTCTTGCAGTACCCAATTTCAATGAGTCAAACGCTTCATCATTAGTAGATGGTCGGAAGACTACGTTGTAATCATTCTTAGTTTGTTGCAATATTGTACTTTTTGATCGAACATTGATCGTCGTCGGTGAAAAAGCATGGCATGATATAACCAATGAAAGAGAAGCCGCGAGGTACCTCATAATGAATATAATATTTAGGAAGACGATGGAGAGAAATGATAATATATTGATGACGAGAGGGGATGACGAGGAGGAAGCAATCCGAAAAAAGATATTCAAGGATACCCATACAAAGGTATCCTAAACCACTTTGCTTAGTGAGGTGTGCATGGTAGATGCATGCTTGTTCCTTAATCTACTGTTACCGAATCACTTATTCTGGCTCTGCTACTTCAATAACAAGATTTGAATGTGTAGTAAAGCCACTACCACTTGTGATTGTAAGACGAAGCTTAAAAGATCCACTTGATGGAAATGATACCGAGGTATGAAGGGCTGAGTTGTCCTCTATAACAGCTTGACTCGAAGTCTCCGTCCACAAGCCAGAGAATCCTTCTTCTAGAATCCTAAGATCTCTTATATAAGCTCCGATACTTATTTTGGTATTTGCAATTGGTAAAGCTTCCTCATCATACCATGTTAAAACCGGGTCAAGAAAAAGTCCGTCACCATTCCATTGTATGAGTTTTTCCCATATTCTACCCGATCTTTGCTGCGGAAGAATTATTCCATGTAAGGCATTCAAACCAATTCTATCAGTCAACTGAGCTTGATAAAGTGATCTCGGATCTACAGTCTGATTATGAGACTCCCAAATACCATACGGTTCGTGAGACGTGGGCATTTGTTTCTTCATTCCATTCACTCCTACAGCATAGTTCTGAGCTCCATTCGGAGCATCACAAATGACATCCGCCTCAACATTCCAGAACATAATCTGTGCTCCAGACCATCCACTATGAATGAAACAAAGATGATATGGTTAAAGAGTTCGACTTGATCAAGAAAGAAAGGCCCTGTGTCATACTTACTGTCCAGTTCCTGAGTTGTATCGGTTGCGAACATTGATATTGTCACCTGATATGTTATCATAAAGCTGTCCTGTTGCATAACGATGATGTGGGCCTATATCACTGTAAGTATTGGTAGCAATGGAATCAAGAAAAACGTTTGGCCCAGGTGTCTGAGAGATACCAAAAGAAGGTTGAGAAATATGAAAGGATCCTTCAAAATAGCAGTAATGTATTGACTTACCCTTGAATGAGACACAAAATCGTGTCGACCTTCTCGTGTGAGCAAGCGTTGCAATAAAATGAACTCAGCTCTATCTAGATTGAATGAATACCTCCGTCCTGAAGAGGATCAAATCGTTGAGACTTCATATTGAGCCCTTGAATTCACAAGATAAACAATACCAACGCGGACTTACCTCCTTTAATTTGACTCTTGTGATCTAACATTGCTGAATCTTCTACAGTCACACGCTGTGCCCAACTTTCAGCACTAAAGAGGCCATAACCGAAGTTTTCAGCTGTAACTTGTCTCAGCCAAGAGTCTTCAATGCCAGAGTAAACTATTCCTGTCCAGCCATGTCGCTCATCATATTCCGAAAGATAACTTGACTTGAGTCGTAGTCCTTCAAAACCAATGTTCCGAATCGGCTCCGATAAAGTATAGTACTTATAGACAATCCCTCCACCATACTGATCTTCTATTGTCTGCACAATAGGAGCATTTATATAGATTTTGTTTCCTACTACAGCTGTTACAACACGTCGATGTATGAGCTTATAATAAGACGATGTCCACCCCCACCGTTTCATGCGACTCATATCATGTAACCACTTGTCATTCATATCATTCAAAACTACTATTCTGTCTCCCTCTCTATATCGATTGCCCTGGCTCACAGTAAAGCTGTTTGCCCCAACAGGTACTTATGAAAGATGAGTGATAGATGTGAGATGGATGACGCATGATTAGCTACAAGTTCCAAAACTAACTACACTGGTGCTTACCGTAGGAGTCTGCTATTCGTTGTGAAGTATATCTAACTGGGAAAGGATATGCCGCGTCCCTCCACAAAATATCTTCGTCATCTTGATGTCTATGACCTACTTCAAACAAGTTTGATTTCTGAGTAGCACTATATAGGATTCTTGTTCCATTTACATTAGAACCCTCTCCCCTTATCACGACTCCACTAGTGAGAATTCTGAGTGTTTTTGAAACAGTATACTCTCCTGCCTTTATAAGTACTGCTCCTCTGAACCCATTACTATCTATTGGCAAGGCTGAAACTTTATCAATTGCAGATTGTATGTTTTCCCAGTCGTCGTCTGCTGAATCACTAGGATGTACAACCATTTTAGTAGTAATGAAGGGTATAGGGACACCTCCTGCTCTATATCCAGCTGCCGAGTAATCGGGTACCGTATTGACTGCATTATTTTGACCTTGGTTCTTATACTTCGAGTATATCAATCTGCCAGTGTCTGGATCTTTGGAAATGAGTGAGGCAGTATAATTCTGAACAGTTGCCTGTTTCTTTTCCAATGTCGGCGAATACGATGGCCATATAGATGGTGAATATGTAGGATAGATCTTATCATCTCGTGATTGTGTAGAAGTTGTTGATACTTCCAAGATACATACATCAATTGAGTCTCGTATCGTTCCTATACACCCTTCAACAATTTCATCACTATACCGTTGCATGCATGTTAGTCCTTCGTCGCACTCATCATCATTATCACAATCTCCTTTGCAATGCGAGAGGGGAAATACTTCTGATGGCAATCCATTATTACCTATCTCCTCTAACACATTACTAATCTCTATTGATTGCCATATCACTTGATTTTGATTGGTAGATTGCTTTCGTAAACGAGCGTTTACATGAGATAAGTGACGGATAATAAGTATCCAAACATTTAAGATATGTAAACTCCTTGATGATGATAACATAATCCGTCATCAACACAAGGTACGAGAGGGTGTATATCGTCGATAGGACGAGGTAATGGAGTGATCTAGATAAATGTTGACATCGCCTTCATCATACACTAACTTTATTACTTGCCTCTTGATCTACTCACTACATCTACATACTCACTACTAATGTCGGTATCCTTTTTTTGTGAGTAGAGTAACTTGAAAGGCTGGCGCACGCCTGCCTACATGATGGTGATGAGTGATGATAGGATAATAATCTTAGATACTACACACCGCCATGATAAGAATAAAGGATTATGGGCGGTATGTTTTGCAGCAGTAAATATAACAACCTAGCCATTTATAACACACAAAAGCTCATCAATAATGTCTCTAGTTCTAACATTATATGATGAAAATGTACGATACACTTAATCTATAAACATATTGTATTATACTTATACAAGTTCATCAAACAAACACAAATGGTACTA
>Ga0214480_100910_pt1 | contig 14159 bp, 14 predicted proteins | sample M1_20Mar14CPVII9_3_FD_165042 | JGI IMG/M metagenome (GOLD analysis project Ga0214480, IMG submission 165042) | Marine eukaryotic communities from Monterey Bay, California, United States - M1_20Mar14CPVII9sort6BwellE17 | ecosystem: Environmental > Aquatic > Marine > Unclassified | place: USA... | reverse complement strand
CTGAGGCAAGAAACCTGCCTACATGGGGCTGTAAAAGTATGATGGATGGCCCTGTAATCATGCTGGGAATGTTCATCACTTTGTTATACATGTAGGCAATGCCAAACAAGCACTATAGTAGCAAGCCTACATCTCTGAGGTACCACTTGATGGCCAAACGTTGCCTGAAAGTCGGCAGGAAATCCAAATCTGAGGCAAGAAATCTGCCTACATGGGGCTGTAAAAGTATGACGGAGGGCCCTACAATCATGCTGGGAGTGTTCATCACCCTGTTATACATGTATACAATGCCAAACAAGCACTATAGTAGCAAGCCTACATCTCTGAGGTACCACTTGATAGCCAAACGTTGCCTGAAAGTTGGCAGGAAATCCAAATCTGAGGCAAGAAACCTGCCTACATGGGGCTGTAAAAGTATGATTGAGGGCCCTACAATCATGCTGGGAGTGTTCATCACTTTGTTATACATGTAGGCAATGCCAAACAAGCACTATAGTAGCAAGCCTACATCTCTGAGGTACCACTTGATGGCCAAACGTTGCCTGAAAGTCGGCAGGAAATCCAAATCTGAGGCAAGAAACCTGCCTACATGGGGCTGTAAAAGTATGACTAATCAATTCTCAAAATACATGAGAAGAAGCATTCATTGAAATGAGAATCTAGAAAGTAGAGGAGGACCATAGTGTAGCTGAAGGTGTGTACTCGTTATTATTATTAAACGAATGAATAAATGCATCGACTTGTCTGTTCAACAATAACTATTTTACATCGTTTATCTATCACAATCAGCCTCGTCGCTTTGTTCATATTGAGATTTCTACGAGACTGTAGTAGTCGCTACTGATATATGCACTAATGACTCATCTCTACGATACTGTAATTGAGCCATCCGCCATCACATCCACCTGAATAGAAAAGAAGAGCATATGATGTGAGCATAATCTAGCATAGTTAGAATACCTACCTATATACATATCACTCACCTCATATAACATTCCTTCGTCTTCAATGAGCATGCTTACTTTGAGATCTCCGACATACATAAGTCCGGCTGCGTTGACTCGGGGAACTCCGGGTGGTAATCTGTAGTTGCGCAGTAACTTCATTCCGACTTTCCAAGCGTGATCCTTCTTCTTCCAAGTAAGATTTGCTTTGGGTTTACATGATTTAGCAGACTTGCTACTTGAACTCGACTTGCTCGAGCCTGAAGAGTTGCTACTTAAAAACCGACGCCGGGTTTGGCTTATTAGTCCACGCCGGCGGCTCTTAGAAGAAGACCCCGACTTTGAGCTTGATCCTGACTTTGAACTCGAGCTCTTCTGACTCTTACCAGAAGCAACTACACACTCTTCGCCTGTAATAAGGTTCAATGCCCTGTTATCGGTTGGTTCTGTTGGTTGCGCAGTTGTAGGATAAGAAGTAATAGGAACAGTAGGCTTGGGTGTTGGGTATGGTGTTGGGCTTGAAGTTAAAGGCGCTGCTTGAGCCTGAGCAACAGCAACCGGAGGATCTGTAGGGTTAGATGTTGGAAGTGGTGTCTTTAGAAAGAGAGAGCATAAGATGTGAGCATTAGAGAAGAGCCGCATTTCAAGGATTTATAACGATACAAATATCAAGTAGTACTCACAGGTGGAGGCGTTGGCTGTGCAGTACAAACTGTGTCAGGTCCAGAGGCATTATCGCCGGCTGTATTTTCCATACCAGTTTCACAAGGGACACAAACATTATTCGAAACTCTCTGGTTCGATGGGCATAGAACGGCATCACATAATGTATTACCACCAGTAGCAACATCTCCTCCTACATTAGTCATACCGGCTGGGCATGTTTGGCAGGTATTACCCAACACGTATTCGTTGGTAGAGCATATGACAGGATCGCATTCTGTGTTACCTCCAGATGCATCATCTCCTCCAACGTTAGTTGACCCTGCTGCACAATTAGCACATGCATTGTTCAATACTCTCTCGTTTACTCCACAGATGGTAGCAACGCATGTTGTGTCCGAACCAGACGCATCATCGCCTCCAGTATTAGTCGTTCCAGCAGGACAAGGAGCACAAGTATTGGATGATACAAACTCATTTGCTGCACATATGATAGGGGTGCATTCTGTGTCAGCGCCTGTAGCATCATCCCCTCCAACGTTGGTCATTCCAGCCTCACAGGAAACACAACTATTTGACTCGACCTTTTGGTTTGATAGGCATTGAGTAGCAATACACGAGGTATCACTGCCCGAAGCAAGATCTCCGCCACCATCATTTGTTGACCCTGCTGGGCAAGGCAAACATGAGTGTGAAGAAACATACTCGTTTACTCCACAAATTGTAGAACTGCATTCTGTATTAGACCCAGACGCTAGGTCTCCGGCACCGTTCGTAGTGCCTGCGGGGCAACTTACGCAAGTATTCGACAATACTCTTTCATTTACAGCACATTCAATTGGAGTACATGAAGTGTCTACTCCCGAGGAATCATCTCCTTGAGAATTTGATGTTCCGGCAGGGCAATCCGTACAAACATTAGATGATACGAACTCGTTAGCATCACATAGAACTGCATCACAGACTGTATTTGGTCCCGAGGCATTGTCTCCTCCAACGTTCGTCGTTCCAGCCTCACAAGGGACACAAGCATTACCCGATACCTTCTGATTTGAAGGGCATAGAGTGGCAATGCAAGAGGTATCTTCACTGGAAGCGTCTTGGCCACCAGAACTTGTAGATCCTGCTGGGCAGGGTGTACAGGCGTTGTTCAACACATACTCGTTTACACCACATTCAATTGAAGTACATTCTGTGTTCACCCCGGAAGCATTGTCCCCAGCATCATTTATAGTACCTGCAGGGCAACTTACGCAAGTATTTGACAATACTCTCTCGTTTACTCCACATAGGATTGGATCACAAGTCGTATCACTGCTCGACGCGTCATCTCCTTGAGCATTTGTGGTTCCGGCAGGACAATCTGAGCAAGTATTGGAGGATACGAACTCGTTGGCAGCACATAAAAGTGGATCACAACTAGTGTTTGGGCCTGAACTATCGTCACCTGCTGCATTCGTAGTGCCAGCGGGACAATCCACGCATGTGTTTGAGACTACTCTTTGGTTTGAAGGGCATAGTGTAGCATCACAAGTCGTATCTGCCAAGGAAGCGTCATCACCAGCTGTATTCGATGTTCCAGACACGCATGAAACACACGAATTACTCAATACATATTCATTTTCTTCACATATGATAGGATCGCATTCGGTATTACTACCAGAGGCCAAATCTCCTCCAGTGTTAGTGGTTCCTGGTAAGCAAGATACACAAGTGTTTGATAACACTCTCTCGTTCACTCCACATACAACTGGGTTACATGATGTGTCAACTCCAGAAGCATCATCGCCGGCTTCATTCGATGTTCCGGCAGGACAATCAGAGCAAGTATTAGACAATACTCTCTCATTGGCATCACATAGAGTTGGAGTACACTCTGTATTACTGCCAGACGCATCATCACCTCCTACATTTGTCGTCCCTGCGTGTGGAGTAGGAAGTAAGAGGTGGATGAAGAAGGAGGGTGAGTATCTTGATCTGAGATGAAAAAAAGAAAAATCGATAAAAGGTATCCTTAAGATATATTCTTACCTGGTGAACACTCGACACAAGTATTTGACACCACCTTCTGGTTAGATGGGCAAAGAGTAGCAATACACGAGGTATCACTGCCAGAGGCATCCCCACCACTATCGTTAGTCGATCCTGCTGGGCAAGGCAAACAAGTGTTTGAAGAAACATATTGATTTTGTTCACAAATTGTAGAACTGCATTCTGTATTAGACCCAGAGGCTAGATCTCCTCCAGCATGAGTCGTTCCTGGTAAACAAGATACACAGGTATTTGATAACACTCTCTCGTTCACTCCACATACAATTGGAGTACATGAAGTGTCAACTCCGGACGCGTCGTCACCAGATTCATTCGATGTGCCAGCAGGGCAATCTGTACAAACATTAGATGATACGAACTCGTTAGCATCACATAGAGTTGCATCACAGACTGTATTTGGTCCCGAAGCATTGTCTCCTCCAACGTTCGTCGTTCCAGCCTCACAAGGGACACAAGCATTACCCGATACCTTCTGATTTGAAGGGCATAGAGTGGCAATGCAAGAGGTATCTTCACTGGAAGCGTCTTGGCCACCAGAACTTGTAGATCCTGCTGGGCAGGGTGTACAGGCGTTGTTCAACACATACTCGTTTACACCACATTCAATTGAAGTACATTCTGTGTTCACCCTGGAAGCATTGTCTCCAGCGGTGTTTGTAGTACCAGCAGGGCAACTTACGCAAGTATTTGACAATACTCTCTCGTTTACTCCACATAGGATTGGATCACAAGTCGTATCACTGCTCGACGCGTCATCTCCTTGAGAATTTGTGGTTCCGGCAGGACAATCTGAGCAAGTATTGGATGATACAAACTCATTGGCAGCACATAAAAGTGGATCACAACTAGTGTTCGGGCCAGAACTATCGTCACCTGCTGCATTCGTAGTGCCAGCGGGACAATCCACGCATGTGTTTGACTCTACTCTCTGGTTTGATGGGCATAGTGTAGCATCACAAGTCGTATCTACCAAGGAAGCGTCATCACCAGCTGCATTTGTTGATCCTACTGGGCAAGGCAAACATGAGTTTGAAGAAACATACTCATTTTCACCGCAAATAGTTCGGCTGCATTCTGTATTAGATCCAGAGGCTAGATCTCCTCCAGCATGAGTCGTTCCTGGTAAGCAAGATACACAAGTGTTTGATAACACTCTCTCGTTCACTCCACATACAATTGGAGTACATGATGTGTCAGAGGCAGAAGCATCATCGCCGGCTTCTCTCGAAGATCCTGCTGGGCAAGGAAGGCAGCTATTGGATGATACAAACTCGTTAACATTGCACAGAGTTGCATCACAGCTAGTATTAATGCCAGTGGCATCATCACCTCCGACATTTGTGGTCCCTGCGTGTGAGGAGTAGGAAGTAAGAGGGGATGAAGAAGGAGGGTGAGTATCTTGATCTGAGATGAAAAAAAAGAAAAATCGATAAAAGGTATCCTTAAGATATATTCTTACCTGGTGAACACTCGACACAACTATTTGACTCGACCCTTTGGTTTGATAGGCATTGAGTAGCAATACACGATGTATCCCTGCCCGACGCATCCCCGCCACTATCGTTCGTTGACCCTGCTGGGCAAGGAGTACAGGCATAGTTCAAGACATACTCGTTTACACCACAAACTGTAGAACTGCATTCTGTATTGGACCCAGAGGCTAGGTCTCCAGCGGCGTTAGTTGTGCCTGGCAAGCAAGCTACACAGACATTATTCAATACTCTTTCATTCACAGCACATTCAATTGGAGTACATGAAGTGTCAAGTCCCGAGGAATCATCTCCTTGAGAATTTGATGTTCCGGCAGGGCAATCTGAGCAAGTGTTGGAGGATACGAACTCGTTAGCATCACATAGAACTGCATCACAGACTGTATTTGGCCCAGAGGCATTGTCTCCTCCAACGTTAGTTGTTCCGGCCTCACAAGGGACACAAGCATTATCCAATACCTTCTGGTTTGAAAGGCATAGAGTGGCAATACAAGAGGTATCTTCACTGGAAGCGTCGTGGCCACCAGAACTTGTAGAACCTAATGGGCAGGGAGTACAGGCATTGTTCAACACATACTCGTTTACACCACAGATAGTAGGAGTACATTCTGTGTTACTTCCAGAGGCATTATCTCCAGCATCATTCGTAGTACCAGCAGGGCAATTTTCGCAAGTATTTGACAATACTCTCTCGTTTACTCCACATTCAATTGAAGTACATGAAGTGTCAACTCCGGACGCGTCATCTCCCAGAGTGTTTGTGGTTCCGGCAGGGCAGTCGGTACAAGTATTAGACGATACGAACTCATTGGCAGAACATAACAGTGGAACACAAGTGGTATCCAAGCCCGATGAGTCATCACCGGCCTCATTTGAAGTGCCAGCGGGACAATCCATGCAAGTATTTGAAACAACTCTCTGGTTTGATGGGCATAGAATGGCATCACATGATGTATTTCCACCTGATGTATCATCCCCAGCAACATTTGTTGTACCAGGAGGGCAAGCTTGGCAAGCATTATTGAACACATACTCGTTAGTAGCACATGTTGGTGCTGGTAAGCTTGCAGATGCTGCAGATACTGGAGGTTGAGTAGGCAAGGGAGCTTGAGCTGTTTGAGATGATCCTGGAGGCTCGGTACCTTTCAACACTGGAGGTTGGGTAGGCAAAGGTAAAGACGCCGGTGGTAGAGTTGGCTCTGCCGTCTGTGGGGGATTGCAACATCCTGGCACATCATTATTCATTGAGTACCCATTGTAGGTAGGATCTGCCTTTGAATAATCAACGGTGTAACCTAGGTCAGCAAGTCCTGCAATGGTGAGCAAGGAAGTCGGATTGTGCTTTGTGTTGATGTACCCTGTCATTCTCTGGAGTTTGATAATGAAGTGCGAGATAGAAATAGAAGAAGAAGTATTGAGCATGAGCAGAAGAAAGATTTAGATGATATATTTATTACTTGCAGATAGCTCATCAAGTTAAAGATGGATCTCATATTTACTCACCTCGGTTACCATACATGCCTCATCCCAATGAAGCCCGGCAGTTGATGAGCCACCATCTGACTCGACGGGAGGTGAATCAGTTGAACACTGCCATACATTCTTCCAAACATTAATACCATTTAGACCAGTATCTTATGATGAGAGAGATTAGACATGCAGTGTACATGATGTGAGCTGATGAACATCCATAAAAAAAGTATATAGAAAGATAAAGAACTTACAATTGAATCCACCATTTCCATCTGGCTGAACAAGACCCTGTGCTTCCCATTGTGAACCAATACCTAGAGGAAGTAAGGTGCAAGAGGGAGAAACATGAGTATAACTGGCTAAGACACTGTTGGACCCCTTCTATTCACATCATAGCACACACACAAAAACCTTTCTCTTACCTATAATATGACCCATTTCATGTATAATAACAGACTCCCATGTTTCGGCTTCGATCATGGCCTGGACATCCTCAGTGTCAAATTCCATATCCCCTATTATGACCGTACCGTCGTCAGGACGCAAATAAACCGCACGTGCAACTCCTAACGTACCTATGAGAGGGGAAGCAAGATGTTTATGAGACGTGGATATGAGACGTGGAAGAGAGTGAGTATGAGAGAAGGAAGACTGTTGAAAGAGTAGGATATAACAAAGAAGCATCTCACCTCCGACTCCATCTATCATCTCATCCTTAGCACTGGAAGATGCGCGTTTCAAAGTGTATGAAGATGAAAGGGAAGTGATTGCAACATATGTTAGTACATACGGCTAACAAAGGCAATCACATAAAGGCAAACTAAGTTCAAATGAAGTATTCGAATGGCCGAGTCTTCATATTGAACACACTATAACACACAACAAAACAACACTAACGCGGACTTTCCAGATGTACAAGTCATCAATCATGTTTGGATATGGCATTGCACATCCAACTTCTTCCAACCCTTCAGTGGGGTAACTATCAAGATTACCAATAATAATATCTTCCCAATGTTTAACAGCAAACTTGTAAGAATCAGCAGAGTCATCGGTCATTGTCTCAACGACGATATCTATCTTCCAAGGTGACGAGGGATCATCAATACCAAAGTCATCGTTTTGCAAACAAGTATACCCAGCAGGGCAAGTCACATCCGGATTGGTAATTGGGACAAAATCAGCAAGTGGAGGTGCAATCGAGCCATCTTGATATGTCGGATTGGGAGTGGGCATCCGTGTTGGCCTCGGAGTAGGAGGAAGTGACGGCTGCCCAAACGATGTAGGCGTTGGGGCATACGACCAACTGTCATCCTTCTCGGACCAATCTCTCTCCTTCCCCCACTTGGTACCGCAAGTTTGCCAAGTGTTTGAAACCTTGGGATCCTTACTGACAAAATACTTGTGATTGGCATAAATCCAGACCTTTCTATTATCGGCTTGATCAAGCTCCCACTTCTTCTTGCAGGTCGTATCATCATAGTCTAAATGACACTGGATAGCTCTGCCGTTAACATCACTGTCACGAACTTGATGCTTGGCAAGGAGACAACATTCATATCCAGTCATACCGGCACAGTTAAACGGGCCAAGAACTCGAGGACCAGACGTCTCAACTTCAAATGTAGTACTTAGAACTCGTTCAAGTTCTTCTCGACCACCAGGAGTACCCTCAGAGAGAGGATTGATTATAACACCTCCATTGATGGGGTTTGTATCACATTCTCCAGTTGCAGTGGCGGTGGAGATGCAGTTTAGAACTCCATCGACAGTTGCCCCCTCGGCCATGAATGGCTCGGAGGCAAGATCCAAGGGAGGTTCTTGAAAGCCATCGAATGCATTGGGGTCTACGGCTATTACTGGCGAGCGAGATGGGAATGGCGTGGGGGGTGGTGTGGGCTGTTTGTATTGAATAGAGAAGAGTTGAGGAGCATACGATGTGATATGAGCAATTTGAAAATAGTCTAACTAGACTCAAGAGTCAAGTACATGTCAAATGATATTACTCACCGTGTTTGTGGGTGGTGGAGTGGGTGATAATGTGGGTGGTGCAGTCGTGGGTGATAGCGTGGGATACTGAGAGTTTGATATAAGAAAGTTATGTTAGATATCAATCGATTGAGTAGGTAGAGAAGACAATATATCAAATGACAACTAGTAGACTTACATCAGTCGGCTTCTGGGTAGGATTCTTCGTCGGTGAGGGTGTAATGACTGAACCAGTCACACCACTAGAGATACCACCAATATTCGATGCAGGGATGATAATGTCAGGTGGTGTAGGGAAAGCTTCCGTGACAGCAATTGTGGGCATACCAGTCGTTGGCTCTTGGGTCGTTGGAGAAATAGTTGGCTCATTTGTGGTTGGGGAAACAGTTCTGTGGAGTTTAATGTAGAAATGATAAGGAGATGTAAAGTTAGTACATGGAATGAATGACTTAATACTCTCCAACACTATAACGACTTAATACTTACGGCTCGTTAGTAGCTGGTTGATCAGTGGGCGCAGGCGTGATGGGTGCCCAAGTGGATGGAGTCACAGGGACTGCTCCTGGTGGCGTTACACCAGAGTTAGTTGATGGTGGAGTTACCGGGGGATTCGTCGGCGAGACTAAAGGCACGGCAATGGGTGGATTCGTGGGAAGTGGTGCTTCTTGGTTCAAAGAGTTCTGGGGTGGGGTCGTCTGGTAATTAACTGGAGCAGGAGTTGGTGGAGGAGTATCCGGAAGGAGCATACGAGTATCAGGCGGAATTGGAGCGTAGATTGTTGTCAATACAGACGCTTCTTGAACTCCAGTAACAGTTTCCTCACCAATGATTGGTGGGATCTCCCTCTGCTGTTCTTCTGTTGCCTCCATTCCGGATCCTATGAGTTGTTGTTTAGGAAAAGGAGAGAAAGATGTTGTTGTGAGGAACTATACATGAGACAAGGCTGACATATCATAGTGCCCTATTATGTCAAGAAGAACATATCCTATCGACTTACCTTCCCATAAACTGTTGAGAGAGTTGGAAGATATGAATGCCGGTAAGATAAGACTGTCTACTAGGTACACACGACAAGATAAGTAGCAAAGAAGTATACAAAACTCACAATTGGTAATGAACAACACCATCACCATCACTCCCAACTACCAAATTATTATCATCCATAACAATATCTAGGGTATTATACCATGGATCTGTATCATCACGTTTAAACTTGATGTATGACTGAATGTATCGATCGACACCCGTGAATAGTGTTTGAATCTCACTATCAATAAACTCCTTACATACATCAGCTTGCATATGCTGTAGGATGCATTCTGGCCATGTATCCTTTGCTAGTTGTAGAATCTGTGTAGTTGATAGTAGAGGAGTCATAGTGGGTAGAGAAAATGGAGTGTGAGAGATCTCTCAGAGCATAATGACATCCCGACACAAATAACAATCATATGAAACAACAACTTACCCTCTTTTCCATATTCATCGTACGTGCCAACTTCCTCTGGTCATCACTCAGAATATACCCATGTGTCTCATCAACGACAGAACCGACACTTGCAGTTCGTAACCGATCTTGATCAATGATAGGCTGTGAGTCATCGACAGTGTTGTATGGGGCAAGATAATCATCGTAAAAGTATGTAACGATTGCCGATAGGATGGTTAGGAAGAATAGAAATTTGAGGGATGATTGACGACGACGCTGTTGATTTCGTCCACCTCCATTGATATTGTTGTTGTTGTTGTTGTTGAATGATAATCTGTTGAATCGATTATTATTCCAACGATGACCACCACCGAGTAGTGGACTTGTTTCTAACATTGTAGTTATTATTGCAATAAACTGATGTTTATCTGTTGATGATTGATATATTGATTAAACAATCGACTTTGTAAATTTATGAACTCTGCATCCAAATATCTGATCGTAATAGTATATGACCCTGTTGCTTTCAATTACTATGCAGCTACTTGCTATTGTTGTCGAGGCCGAGGTCACATCAACAGGCATAGTGGTTGCTAATTTTAGCCTGTGGTCACTCTTCTATTTTGTTCAGCTATAACCTCGAGCTGCAATTTGAGACATATTTTGTCCTCATTGTTTCTTGAATCCTTTTATTAACCCTCGATTAAATTCAATGTTCAAGCAACTACTGCCGGTTGTAGTCTACCTTTCACTACCACTACTACCACTATCACTATGACTCAATTCCACTGCTGTTCAACACTTTAGATGGAGGATACCGCCATATGAATTATTATCAATGTTTTGGATGTCGTCCTCTTGTGATTTGTATCCCCTTGAAAAGAAGGCAATACTGCCTTGAAGGGGTAATGAATGGTGAAATGTGTACTTATATCTCCTCACTGACTCTCATGCACTTTTAACACTTTAAATAATTCCACTGAATAATATCGATAATGTTGCAAGTTGAGTATCCCTCCTCCTCTTTTGATAAAGAGATTAACCTCCAGCCTCGACCTTAATGTGCCCCACCTATGACGTTGATTGGAGCAGCTTAATTGGTAACTATGTATTCCCCCGACACATTATTCAACGTGCCTTCATATTATTTATGCATACCGATAATAATAATCATCAATAACTACTCATAACTAACCCCAAAGTCATAAATTCAAACTTAATCCTCATCATCAACATTGGGTGGAGTAGTAAATGCTCTCCAACCAAGGTAGATTGTTCGTATAAACGCCGGTATATAAATCAAACTTAATGGGCGGAATTGATGGTTCTTACCACTCCATATATATCGTTGGAAGAAGAGTATACAATACCGTCGTAACATGTGTGCATAATCTGAATAAAAGTTTAAATGGTGGTTGTAGAATGCTAATATCCAAACACAAAGACTTGTTAAACAACTAGCCAGGAATATATTCATCCTTCGTGCACTTTTATCTTCATTTTCTTTGGGAATGAATAAGTCCAGTGCAACTGAATACAACCAATGTAATAATCCTTGGAGAAATCCGATTTGTATTGTAAGAAACTCAAACTCGTGATGATGATGTAATAAACCCAAGCACGATGTATACCCCACAGCTGCCGCTTTTGTTGCCTGTCCATGACCTAATAATACACTACCCGTTACTGTTGATACAAAGATTGATACTACTTCTAATCTAAACGATGATGCCAATAAAAATCGATATAGTAATTTTCCTATCCGTACCCATTTGCTATCTGTAGACTTTGGTGCATAATCTTCACGTGTTTCCATGAATGTTACTAACACGGCACCAGCTATTAACGCCGCAGGTGCACCTAGAGAAAATTGAAAGAAGAGAGAGGTTTTGAGATAAAGGTACGATACATTAGCGATTATAATTTGCAGTGGTGTACGATACGTAATATCCATACAAATCTCACCTAATCCGTTTTGCCACTCCCATGCTGAGAATGCCATGTCGGTATCATCATAGAAGACATTGCTTAATTCTATACCACGGTTGTTATTAACTACATCAAGTTTTGATGAGGAATAGGAATGCTTGATGTTATTGTTCACTCGATACTTTGATAGGTGTTTCTTTTGCAATGAGTTGTTGGATGGTAGATATGATTTGACGACAAATGCATCACATATCTTACAACAAGAAATCACAGCAACAATAATAGAAACGAATATGCGGTGTATCATGAATACCATAATCTAATGGACCACAAACTAACACACTACATAATAATATCACACACAACAGACTCTCATAAAAATTCAGGATACCAAACAAATGACATTAGTGGTGGCGACAAATCAAATTGTCTTACATCTCACATAGTTTTACTCAATAGAGCATCAAGTAGTGGAGTTAACTTCAACTCTTCTCTCATTTGGGCTGATTAACTTGGGATGAGAAGTCGAGAGTAAAAGAGAGAGTTGAGGTTGAGAGAAAAGGTGAGGTGTCTGAGACAATATCCACTTCAACATCACACTAAAATTCTATCTATTCTGTCCATACTCGAGTTAGTATTAGTTTGTCATTAATATAACACTATTATCCTCTTTTCTCCTCTTATAATTCTACTTCTATCTTCATCAAGAACTTAAAATATATACCGATACAGATAAGGTATTATGACCAAACCTGTGATGACTAAGACGAAGGAATACGCGAATCGATGTTTAATGTTCTTCAGCAAATTCAAGTTCCGACAAAGACTGCCTCGCCCGATACTGCCCCCAATACTAACGACCAGCAACATAAAGAGATTGATATAAGACAGTTCAATGTAGATGACCTCAAGTTACTAAAGACACAGGATCCATTTCTCTATTACTCGATACCTGCCGTGAACAGAGCAAACCTTACAAGCAAGACCGTCGATCATAATCAAGTACTTCAAGATGCTGTTCAATATCCATCGACGAATGCTTTAGTATTAAGAAGATCTCGAGTATCGACCGAATGTCATGCTGCTTTAACATTTGAAGATCTTTACATGTAGTTGTTGATAAAGAGAGAAGTTCTAGGTCTGAGATGGAGGTAAGAAAAAGTTTGTCCTTGTACTGTTATGCGACAGAAGAGTGTTTGTTTTGGATGATTGTAGCTGTAGAGAAGTGTATTGTTATATTGTATTGATAGGATGTAGATATAGCCAAACTAAAGTGAAGTGTATACTATCCATTCCGCTCGTACAATTGATGTTGATGTGTGTTAATATGTTTATATAGTCCGTACATACGAATACTACTAGGCTTCCAATTGTAGAGACTTTAAAATCGATACTCATCAATGTTTAACCTACCGTGTCGTTATAACGAAGTGAAATATGATATACTACTGTGTCTTTGATCTCTTTTCTGTCCAGATAGTCAGTAGAAGACTGCTCCGCCAACACATTATGATCTAATAGTATTTGTATCGTTTATCAAAGGCAACAGCCTCATCCCTCTGAACACTCTTAATTTCATCTAAGTATTCTTGACGAGCTCGTAAAGCTTTTGTATAATCCTCTTTTGTTGCATGACCATTAGTGAACAACCCTTTGACTGCCGCCAGAGAGTCAGATTGTCCTCCCCTCACCCCAAGCATCCAGTGTTTCAATGCCCTATCCATTTTACCTGCATTCTTTTCCGAAACACCTAAATTGAACCTTACATCCACATCCCCAGCCATTGCTGCTATCTCCCAGTAGTGTCGAGCCTTTTTCATATCTCTTTGCACACCTCTACCATGCAAATAAGCATCACCAATGTTATGATATGATTCGATATTACCCATCTCTGCTGCCCGATGCCAGAGTTCTAATGCCTTGGCATAGTTTTGGTGTAATCCATACTTTCTGTTAGAATAGTAACATCCTAGACCATATATTGCTACATCATCGCCAAGCTCAATTCTTTTCTTTAACCGTCGAATATTTTCTTCATCATCGGGAGCTGGTGTTCTGCAAAAGGGACATTTCTCTTCATCATCTACCATGTGCACTGCATGAATACATCCACTACAAATAGTCTTTCCACAGCATGTATAATATCCCCTCCCAGTATTCAACATTGGCAAAAGTTGGAAACAGATTGGACAA
>Ga0214480_100908_pt1 | contig 14165 bp, 13 predicted proteins | sample M1_20Mar14CPVII9_3_FD_165042 | JGI IMG/M metagenome (GOLD analysis project Ga0214480, IMG submission 165042) | Marine eukaryotic communities from Monterey Bay, California, United States - M1_20Mar14CPVII9sort6BwellE17 | ecosystem: Environmental > Aquatic > Marine > Unclassified | place: USA... | reverse complement strand
CCTCTCGTACTATCACCATAATTTGCTCAGGAATAGCCACTCTATTGCAATCCCAATTTAACACATCTTATCATACCTGTATGCAATATTGATTGTATACTCCAAGACATAAATTAACATCACTGCCACACATCCAAATAAAATTTTGGTGTCCAACATCAAGAGATCTAGCAAGTTATAAGATAAGAAACATATTATCAACTCGATATATTATACAACTGCAATACTAATTTAAATATAATAAGTATTAATACCACATCCAAAGATATTAACATCCTTCGATAAACAATCACACTTATACAATAATAGAGGTACACATATCAATCAGCCCTCTACATACAAACAACTACACATCTACTTAAACACTAACAAAACAAAAATAAAATGTCCCGACGCAGAGGAGAATTCGAACATCGTACATCCATCTTTGAGGGTGCCTTCCGTGCATGGTCACATCTCGGGGGTCAAACACCTACAGACCTTGAAGGTAAATCTGCAGCCGATTTAGATCCATTAGATTTTCCATTAATTAATGATCAACGATTGGTAGCAGAAAAGGCAAAGCAAGCCAAGAATAAGAAGAAGAAACAGCAACCAGAATCTGCTAATGATAATAAGGATACTAATCTTGATGAGAATGGTCAACCACGACGTGAATGGGCATATGAACCATTACCCCGTGTTGGATTGGCACATCCATTCGTTCAGGCAATCTTATCTCCTTGGTTGGGACCTGATGCTGATCAGGATGCAATTCAATTGGGATTAACCACCTTACGTACATGGTGGCAACATCGTCGTAAGGGTGAAAGTCGTAGTGCAGTTGTTGCCTTGGGTACTGAAAAGATGCAGGGTGTTGTCGAAGGATATACACGTCACTTTTTTAATTTGGCACATTGTTTAATTGTGAATGATCATGAGGCACCGCCCCGGTCATTACAGGGTAAGCTTAGCTTTGATGAGAAGAATTCGGGAAATGCCAAAAAGGGTAAAAAGAGGGTTAGGGAACAGGATACTATTGAGGCGGCTGCCATGGCCTTTTCCAATGGAGGTGTCGCTCCCCCAAATGGTGAAGGACTTAGTCCTTTGGAACGTTTGCAGGCTGCTCAGGCACGTCAGCTTGCCGAGGCGGGTGGTGTGCATACCAATCCTCAAATTGGATTACCCGATGCTGTCGCCAAGGGTATTGAAATGAAGGGACGGTGTGTACCCGGCAAGGTTAATCTTCCAGGATTAGTCCAACAGGTTAGCTCGGCGGCCACTCAGCTTGCCCATCGGGGTATTGGGGCAAATACTGGGGGCATTAATACATCTACAAGGTTGAACAATGTCGACCCATCCAAGTATGGAGATCCAAGTGTAACTCCCGTCGTTGTCGTATCACCAAATCAAGCCACGGGTGTGAATGATATTCAATTCTACATGACGATTAATGGTATCACATGTGCACACTGTGTCAAGATTGTTGAAACTGTATTGAAGGGTTGTGTCGGATCTCGTTCGCCCATTAATGGGTTACTTGATGCTGCCGCCGATATGGAGTTGAACATTGTCTTAATCAAGATTGAAAATATCAACGATTGTCGTCGAATTGCTCACGAAGCCGCACGAAACTTAAGTATGGTTGGTTATACTGCCAAGGCGAGGAGTGTCTCTGTTCCCAGTGATATGACATTGCAGAATATGTATTCTATGATGGAGAGGACTATTCCAAACGTTTCGCCATTGGTGGGATTTCAATGGAATACTGAGTGTACCTGTCCAGATAACAATGTTTTGCGTCAGAACTGTCCCAGACACTCTCAGTTTAGCCCAGGTATTATTGACGTGTTTAACAAAACAGAAGAGCTCATTGATGGATTTGCTGCGGGATGTAACACACGAACTGGTATGCCCTGTACCGCTGGTGTTCATTGCTATTGCAAGGCCGGGGAGGATGAAGTTGCTCTTCCTGCTGAACCTCAAGATAACAATGGGTACATGTCATACCAACAGCCTATTCAAGATAGTGCTGGACTCAGTGGAGAAGGAGATGGAGGGGGGAGACAGCAGCGAGGTCGGCAATCCATGCGCATGTCCATCGGTGGTCTTGGTGGATTGGGAAGAAACTTTTCCTTAACATCCAACACAACATTTGGCCGTGCAATGTCAGGTCTATCAGCTCTATCGATTGATTGGGAAAACATGGAGGATTTCGACATTAATGTTGATCATAGTGCAGGTATCAATAATGATATTATTGATGGACAACAGCAGCAGGCGCAGCCAAATGATGATCAAAAGCAGGGTGAAGGTAGCAGCCCAGGGAACTCTGATAATGGTGCTGCGGAATATGATGATCAAGAAGGTCCTAGCCGTGGGCCAAAGGTTGCTCGACGATCAAGTCTACGCAATCCTATTGTCCAAAATGGGAGCTTGAATGTCTCATTCAATATGTAAGAAGGACAGCGAAATGTATATTGTTTCGTATTGAAAATGTAAATTAATGTCAACCAATAACCAAATATTTCTTAGTGTATTGATGATTTACATATGCATATATGTAGGTCTGTTTGTTTAGTGTATGTTCATTACTTTATCTAGCAAAACAGTTCCTTCAAAACATAGAGTCTCCTCATCATGACTATGGTACCTTATCTACAGTAAGCTCTGCCTTCTTCAGGTCAGTTGTTGATTGTATATTTGTTTGTTTCTTTATTCATTCAATTCTAATAACCCATCCTCTAATAAGGTAATATAATTAGAACCAACTCTTCTTCACTTCTACCTTTCCGTCAGCACTGCCTTTAGGAATCTTCTTAAACCGAAACTTGGGAGCTCCACATGGCTATTCAATTACAAACATATGAGTGTTCATTGTTCTTTTACACTATATCGAAAAAAAATGAACATAATATTCATATGATATGCACAAAATTAAATCTTACCGGACATTTATACTTATCGGTTTCCTTTGCCCAGGCAGCTGGTCCCTTTGTATATACATATCCACAATCTTTGCAGAGATAGTCACCTGGCTTTCCATCATCCTTCGGGGTTCCTGGTAGAATGTTTGTAGGAGTTGGTAAGATTAGCATTAATCAATAGTAGGCACAAATTCATTTTAGATATTGGAGTAGAAAATTAGCATTGACCAAAGATATCTTATACCATCCCTGTACTTGGCTTGCTGTTTAGTGTTGTAGAAAAGCTACTCACCAAATATCATTCCTAATTGCATACTACTGCTTCTACTATTTTCAATTGATGTGGTTGGTATAGTTTGAAAAGCATTAGTGAAGCATCCTAAAATGCATATCATTGCAGTGACGAATAAAATTGATCTAAACATGTTGATTTGTATGATGTTGACTGTAGAAATGTTGTTGTGGATTAATCGAGCTGCTTATTGTTTACTAGGCAAATGAGTATTGATAATGTGTGACCCTATGATTTTGATAAGTATGGTACTACCATATTACATATTCGTAGTCAGCACAGCATTTCATTCTGTGGTCTGTGACTCTGTGACACACAGATGACGTATGTGTGTCAATTGTGACAGTACTTTAAGAGTCACTTCTTGTGAAAACTGCACAGCTGTGTTCATGGCCTCCTCGGATGTCTTGCCTTGAGTAATGCATGCAACTTCGAACCTAGAGTAGATTAGATATCATAAATTATCATAGTTTATCTCATCATTCATTAGTTATCTATAACAACAATGTCAGCACAAGCAATAGTATCCACCATATTACCCATCCTCGGTCTCGTTAATGGCCTTGTTATGCTCATATCACCTACAACAGCAGCAAAGAAGATATACAAGTTTAATGATAAGGAGAGTATCAAACCACAAGTTGTTGAACTAGTTCAAGCCAACGGTGCTTCTTCATTTTCGCTGGGTGTTGCTGAAATGTTATTATCATTCACAAACATTAGTTTTAGTAAAGCTTTGTCCATATCAACAGTCCCAAGGGTATGCTTCCTCATTTATAGCATGACTAATAAGACCAAATTTGGAGCAGAGCTTTCATCGCCTAGCAGCCTAATCAAACTCACTATTGCTACCGCTCTCATTGAAGGCAAATGGTTGGGTGACGAAACGCGTTCCATGCAATTTAGAGGAGGATTCTATCTTCTCCTGGGAATATTGTTTACCTTAGTACCAAGTGTTGTTGCAAATAAATCAAATCAGTTTGATGCAAATCCTACTACTGAACGATGCCTTAGAGCTAGAGGAAAGGTGGACTCTGTCTTCGGTACACTTGCTTATTGCCTTGCAACCATGTCATACACTCGATCATTAGGCTATGCGTGTTTGTCTTGGTTTGTTACATCACTTTATGGAGACATTTTGATCAATAGCAGAGATAGATTTAGATCGGATGCATTTGTGCAACTGTTTATTGTTTCCGTTTCTGCGGCAGTACTCTTGTCAGCTTGAGATTGTTAATGTGAATGTTTACTTGTTGTGGCTGTTGTATACTTTATCATGATAAGTGTTGGTATGTAATCTAAAATAATTGTTTGATATCTGAAGCTTTATTCCATCTTTGCCCTTTCTGCTTTCCACTGGCGGAGGAGATCACCCTTGTATTGTCTCTTTGCCTCCTTCAAACTGATTTGTAACTGTTCATCAGTAAAGGTCGTACTACTATCATCAGAGCCATTACTACTTGCCAGCGCTTCAATCACATCAGAGCGTATCTCATTATCTATACTATTGGATGATAAGGTGAGCTTGAGCATAATCGTCTCAAGAAGTGTTTCTTTCACTACAGTAGAAGCTTCCTCTGCAAGAGGTAACAGATATTGTTTGGTTGTGTTTGCTTCGTCGTGACTAATCCATAAATGATTCGTATCAAGCAAGATTATGTGTCGATCAATCTCATTGAGTTTCTGCAGTAACAATTGTTCAATCTCTTCTAGCTCGGTCTTGATAGAGTTGATTGCTTCTAGATCGACTGATCTTGCCCCTGCTGCTCCTGTTACGTCTCCTTGAGTCTTCTTTACCAGCTCAAGAGACTCATTTGCCAGGTTTTGGAATATAAACTTGGTTTGATCAACAACATCATCACTTGGTGTCATGTTATCGAGAAGCCACTCTCTTATAGCATCACGATGTTCTGGAAGATGCGCGTTATAATGATGTATGATGTAGAAAGAGTGATGATCGTAACATATGTTAGTACATGCGGTTAAAGGCAGTCAAATAAAGGCAAACTAAGTTCAAATAAAGTAGCCAAATCACCAAGACTTCATATTAAACACACTATAACACATGACAAAACAACGCAAACGCGGACTTTCCTGGAAGCTGCCAAAGCACATGCTGGAGTAGTAGACAATCAATATAGTCAACGCGATCTCTTCCATTGGATAATGCCGCTACCTTGAGAAGTCTAGCCGACTTGACTAGTCGTCGGTCCGAAACATATATACCTAATTGATCCCTAAGGAAACTTCTGATATCTCTGATCAGTATGGAAATGTTCTGATCTATTGATACATCATTCAATTTGCTTGATATACCAGCAACGACTTCATCTAATGACTCGGACATATTTGAATCCACATCAGGTTCACTTGTTGACAATGATTGAGTACTAAGAATCTCCATCAAGCCTTCATCTGAAACTGAAGTAACATAAGATCTCAAGAGAAAGCGATCCAGCAAGGCATCGAGTTCTTCAGAGTCTGGCAATTCATTACTGGCACCTATCACACATTTCAGAGGGCAATCTTCTCGATTGCCTGCACCATTATCAAACTTCTTCTCGTTCAAGATTGTGAGTAATGTATTCAGAATGGCGGAATTAGCCTTGAATATTTCATCGAGAAATGCGACAGTTGCAGTGGGTAAGAAACCTTCAGTACATCGTCGATACTCGTCAGCTTCCAAAGCACGTAATGACAATGGCCCGAATATCTCTTCTGGGGTTGTGAATCTAGTGAATAATCTCTGAAAGAACGGGCCACCACAGAGCTGTGATAATCTCCTTCCAATCTCCGACTTAGACGTGCCAGGAGGACCTATAAAGAGTATATGCTCTCGACTTATCATTCCTAATACTACTAACCTAGCCTCTAAGTCTCGCTCGACGAGTCCCGACTCGACATGAGAAATTGTATCTGATATCACACTGCTCGATGGTGGTGATATGTTCATGTCTGATAATGTATGTTTCCTCTTTTCTAATGTTTCTTCTGCGGTCTTTTCTAGTGATTTGATGGCTTCTTCTACTCGCAAAACATACTCTGGTTTCTCTATTGGAGTTTCTTGAGTATCAACTCTATTGTTTGGTGATTGGAATTTACTACTACCGCCGGCTGTGTAACTTTCATCGTCGTCTTCAAAATCCCAATAGTCATCGTCGTCATCGTCAAAACGTTGCTTCTTTGATTTGGCTCTTCTATCTCCTCGCTTATGTAGTTTCATATGCAAGTCTCCACATGTATCTATTTCGTAATCAGACTGCATGGCATGTAAAGATGTCCTCGAACGTCGCCTCATTGGCCATCTGTTAAGGAAAGATGGTCGTGTAGTAGGAAGAAGGCTATTAGCTGATGGGGAGAGTGATAAAGCTGAAGCTGACTTTCTCGTTTTCATCCCTGCATATATATCAGTCATTACTCCACTGATGCCATCATGATCACATAAAAAGTCATGCACTTCAGTACAAAGTATATCCATGCTTTCACTTTCTCTTTTTCCTATCAATAAGCCATGTACTTCGGTTCCAGTTTGTTGTTTCAGCCCTTCCAGCTTGGCAAGTATCAGCTTTGATACTGGTGGATTTGGAAGTTCGCCGTCACTAACCAAAAGTATGTCAGATGAAGCCAAATCATTCTCTAATGCTTCCATTGCATGTTTGAGTGCGCCAGTCACATCGGTACCACCTCCGAATGAATGTGACAAGAAGTCCAGGAGTCGTCTTATGCCATTACCATCACAACTTATGTGTCCACTTTCAACTGTGTTACTCTCTGATGAAAAGGCTACAACACGACATTCTCTTCCTTGCCTATGTGCTTCCGTAACAGCAGCGAGTACTACAGCTTTGGAGAGATCTTCTCTCGCGCCCGACATACTGTGTGAAGTATCCAGACATATAATTAGCGGTCCTCCTGAGGTAGAGGGTAGCTGCACACTCCGTCTTGTATTTGGTAGAGGTTTTGTTGGTACATCTGTCCAGCCGGACAGTTCATAACTCAACAGTTTAGATTCTGCTTTCTTTGCCAAGAATAGTAGTCTCAGAGCGCGCATAGATGATCGAAGCAACACGGCTTCCGTCGGGAGCATGGTACTTAAATCATCTGATAGGGTCAAGCCAGATACTGACGTCGGATCAAGGGGGTCTAGTTGTACTCCCATCATATCATCAGTGTTGTATGATCTTTTTCTAGGTCTGAATCGACGGTTGTTGGTACCACTAGCTGATTGTCTTTTTCCTAGTTTTGATAGTAATTCTCGTAGCTCTGGCATTGATGATATCCTTCTTTGTAAGTCAGGCATAGGAGCCCAACCACTATGTGACCATATAGCATCGTTGATACCAAATCCACTAGATTCGCCCTGTTGATCGAGCAATCCATGATCATACCCAAATACCTTATCCAAATGTGCAACACCCTGAACTATCCCACCCCATTGCTCTTGTAAACTGCTTGATAATGATTCTGCCAATTGATCCAATTCGTCGGTAGAGAGTGGTTCGTACTCAAAATGGGTAGAATAATCATCTTCTATTATATCTTCTTCCCAGCTATATTCATCATCTTCTTCTTCATCATCTATATTATCAGATACAACCAACTTTCCTTGTCTTTGTGCTTTAATGAACTGCACAACAACTTTAGCAACACTTAACAACACTGATGTTGTTAATACTTTTGGGTGACGGCGAACTAATCTCGGTAAGCCAAGCTTGGATAATACATCAAAGACATACGTAAATAATGGCTCATCTGGCCAAGTTGTACATTGAACTGATTCAAAATCATCTATTGTTGGTAAACGTGCCTTTCGTAATGATGTTTCCCATATTTGCAATCCAACCATTGCCTTTGATGCATCGGAGAATGTGAAGTGGGTATGGTGATGTATATCATCAATATCGCCATCATTTCGTATCGATCTCAATAGGAAGGAAGTTAGTAGTGGATCTAATTGTGCTGATGCATTCGAAATTTGCAGTGATGATACAGAAGAATGATGATGTGTTGCAATACGTACATTTTGTGGATATAAAGGTATGTGACGAACAGATGGTATCAATGATTGCAGAGAAAACCCATCACATGTGCATAATACGAATACTGCGGCCGTGTAAAGCCGACATACGAGCTGCCGCCACCACATAAACATAATATCTCCTAAAGGTACCTAAACTCAAAACAATCAACCAAAATCGTTTGGTCGCCATTTGGTTCCTTCTCCTCTTGGAGGCTCGATCCTCACTATTTCTCTCTCGGTCTCCTCTATGCTCATATCTCCTCTACTATCTCTCTTCGTATCATCCTCAACAACTACTAAAATGGCTGCTAATAATATAGGTTTCATCGGTTCTGGAATGATGGCTTCCAGTTTAATGGATGGTATTGTAGGACAGGATTTACGAAAACCATCACAAATGTATTGCTCAGATATTTGGCCACCAGCTCTACAGGCAGCATCAAAGAAGGGATATAATGCCAATGAATCCAATGCTGATGTATGTGCTAATTCAGATAATGCTATATTTTTAGCGGTGAAACCGAATTGTATCATGGTAAGGAGATTGTATGTTGTATATCATTTATTTGTGCACATCATATGTTCATTTTTCTATCATCATACATTAGGGAGCATGTAAAGATATAATGGAAGCAAAAGATTCTGGAGCTGTCATCATTTCAATTGCAGCGGGTGTTACATTAGAAACATTGGAGAAGGCATTACCAGGTCGCAGAGTAGTTCGTGTTATGCCTAATACACCTTGTCTTGTCGGGGAAGCGGCATGTGGATTTGCTTTAGGTAGTCATGCAACTGAAGATGATAGAACACTTGTGAAAACTCTTCTCGATGCAGTTGGGTTATCAATGGAGGTGAACGAAACACTATTAAATGCTGTTACTGGTGTGAGCGGTAGTGGACCCGCATATGTGTTTCAATTTATTGAAGCACTAAGTGATGGTGGCGTTAGAGCAGGTCTGCCTCGTAATGTATCAACAATGTTGGCCGCACAGACAGTCAAGGGAGCAGCTGAGATGGTGTTGAAAACTGGCAAACATCCCGGTGAATTAAAGGATGCTGTTACATCTCCTGGTGGTACGACTATTGCCGGAGTTGAGGCATTGGAAAAGGGGTAAGAAGATATGTATATATACTTGTTTGTATATTGTGTTTAACATGGCTATGTATGATATTAATGTCGTTTTTCATTATACAATATCTTTCCATATATGATAGGGGATTCCGTGCGGCTACAATATCAGCAGTCACTGCCGCAACAAAACGATCAATGCAGTTGGGAGGCACTTCCGATGAGGACATCAAAAACAAATATGGGCTGTGATGATGAATGAAGTGATGAGTTTATCTTAAATGGCTAAAGGAAATAAAGGTGTGTTTCAATCACTGAAGGACATAGTATGTTTCAAATCTAATGAAGATCTGGTTCTAATTGATATTCAATGCAGAATATATAAGGCTAAAAGAGTTGAGAATGCTTTACTACTTGCCTGTGAAGCCTAATTCCACATGTAATAAAGAGGGTCCAACCGGTATCCTTTATCTAAAATTATTTAAATCGAATACGATAGTGCTCCTTAGCTTCCATTAATACAATATAATATCAAATATGACGGCAATTACTTCTGCTATTATCCATATTGGTAGCTATACTACCGATACATCCCCTGCGGTAGGCAATATCGTGGTACAATCGCTTGAAAAACAGACTCTTTCCAACTGCCTCTCAAATGGGAACATAACAATTCCACCATCTTCTTTGCAATCTATTAGTATTTACCTTCAATCATCTGAATTATTAAGTCATTATGATTCATTAGCATTAGCATCATTAGTTCCATACCTATCTCCCAGCGGTACAATTGCAGTACATTTAGTATCAAATAATAATGATGCAAGCGTAGGTGATGCCAGTGTTATTATGACTTCATTTGTATTAGCTGGATTAAAAACTGAATCAGAACAAAGAAGTGAAGGTGGTGGACGTGTATTTATTGCACGTAAAGCTGCTGCCACAACTTCATCTACATCTGCACCTACACGGTTGAATATTGGTGCCGCAAATAAAACGAAGGTAACACTTAATCTAGATGATGAAGATGATGATGACGACCAAATTGATGAAGATGATTTATTAAATGGCGCTGCTGCTAATGGTATGTTGGCCCCACCTCCGACAATAGATGTTGAGGCACGTGCCAAGGCATCAGCTGATGATTGTGGTGGACGGAAGGCATGTGATAATTGCAGTTGTGGTAGAGCAGAGATGGAAGCTGCTGAAGCAAGAGGAGAAGAGAAGAAGACAGAACAGCCACATAAAAGTGACTGCGGTAATTGTTCCAAGGGGGATGCATTCAGGTGTGCTGGTTGTCCTTATTTGGGGAAGCCAGCGTTTAAAGAAGGAGAGGAACATTTGGTACTACTGGATTTGACTGATGATATTTGAGGGATTATGTAAACAAGATATAGAAGTAGATTGTGCTGGAATATAGTTTGTTTGATAAGTTAGAGTAAATCAGAATAGCTATTGGCTATTAATTATGACCTCTTCTTTGGGATAGAAGCAAAGTTCTCCATCTTTGCTTTCTTGGGTACTGAAAGGCTATCCTTCTTCTTCGCCTTCTTTGTTTTCTTTGCCTTGCTATGTTTGTTATCATAGACATCGCATTGATATTCATATCGCTTCTTATCCCACACCTGCCACTCTTTCCAAACATGCTTATCATCATCCGATAAAGCATCCCAGCGATCTTTCAGTATACCATTGACGTGATCCTATTCATTTGATAATGTGATGTCAGTGTAAAGTGTTATTTATGTACACAAAACAACTTAAACATGCAAAAATATAAACTGACCTTGTTCTTCCTAAACTCTGAGGGAAGAGAGTTCTTAACTTCCTTTCGAGTACGCTTACAAAACAAGGTAAATGCCTTTTTGTTCTCAGCTGGTTCCTCTTCTCCATTATAATCTGGGAACTCGACAAACTCTCCCCCAACTTTTGCGCCGGTAACTTTCTCTTCTTCACTTTCAGATTCAGCAGCCTTGCGCTTCTTCCCCTTGGCCTCGAGACGACCTTCCTTGGCTACTCCGATATGCTTCTTGGTCTCTTTGGTGAGTAAATGAGTATGGTCTGAGTTCACATACCAATGAGGAGCTGTATCTCCCTCATCTGCCCTCTTCTCCTTGATTCCTACGGTGTCAATTTTGCTGCCGACTGTTTTCTTGCTGCCCTTGCCGGGAAATTGAGATTGGAATTCATCTATAATTGCATCCTTACCCTGTGATCGGGCCCTTGCAATAATATTTGCAAGCTCTGCTGTCATCTCCTCAGATAGATCTGTGCTCGATGGTCGGAAGAAGGTATCGATGGTCTGGACTCCATCAACATCCTGCAGAGCCTTTTGGATTTGAAGAATCTGTTTATCGATATCAGATACATTCTTCTCAAGCTGAGCTCGTTCTTCTAAGAACTTTTTCTGTGCTGCAGCCCTCTTCTTCGCTTGGAGCTCCTTGAACATGGGCAGCTTGATTTCGCCGGGAGGTAATGTTCGTCCTTCTTGTTCTGCTTCCTCGACTACTTGTTTCTCCAAAGCATCAACTTCCTTCTCGGCAGCTCTCATTAAGTACTCACATCTACGACCGATGACCTCAGGATGCAGACTCTTGAGAAAGTAGTCAAATCTAAAGTTACTAGAGCGACGAATAGCAAACTTGATTGCTTCCCAATTGCCATAGCCATACTAAAATAGATTATAAAGACAACAGAGAAGCATGAGATATGGCAAACGAGGCATAAAACGGAACAGAGATGATATGCGTTAGCTCTCACCTTATGAGCCCAACACAACAGATATCTATCCTCTTCAGCTGTGAACTTGTTATCCTTTGTAGTATGTTTGTGATGAATGAACTGCAACTCTACCCAGGGATTTTCAAACAAACTGATAAGCACCTTGGTTCCTCTCTGAAGGCCTTTAATGTCGCCAATCTTCTTCTCCCCCTTCTCAACATTCTTCACGTGTCTCTCGTACTCGTTTGCTGCAAAGCGCTTCTTTCCAAAGTCCTCGTCCCAGAAAGCCTCTGAATAGGATTGAATGGCACTCACGGGCTTTCCTACATCATTTGCAATCTTGGCATAATTTGTTCTACCATACTTTCCACTTGCTTTGACAAAGGCATTAAAATGATGTCTGCTCCAGTCTGAAAAGCCTTCCGCCAGAAGACGAGTCTTCTCATTCGCCTGATCCTCGCTGAGCAAAGGAGGTAGTGTATCAAGAGTTATGACTTCTTTCTTCTTCTCTTCGCTATCATCTTTTGGTTCTTCTTTCATCACAGTATCTTCTGACTTGACGGTTTCCTCAGGTTTGCTCTCCTCAGTCTTGACAGTACCATCTTTAGACGCATCTACATTTGGAGGTTGGTCTTCCTCTTGCTTTTTGATAGCCTTAGTTCCACCCACCGCTAATTGCACCTCTTCTGGAAGAGCTCGGAATGCTTGCTCTTCTACCTCTTGCAGCGCATTCAATGCATCACGGTCAAACATCTGAAACTCCTCCATTCTCGGTAATCGCAACATCTTAGGAAGCCTTATTTCCTTCTTTGCTTTCTTCTTTTTTTTAGGCTGTTGCAATCCTTGCTGTTGCATTTGTTGTATGTATAATTGGTTCTCGTTGTATGCCACAGTTCGTCGTTCACGCTTACCCACATCCATAGCCATATTACTCAAAAGATCTTGTGTGAACTGGGCGTTTTTGGCTTCTGAGTAGTCAATACCTTCAAATGTCTGAGTAGCGATGCCGCCATCCAGTTTGAAGTCGAGTAGATCTCCTTTCTCTGCGGCTTGAAGTTTATCATTGAGTTCTTGTGTCTTCCGCTTCCCCGAATCAAGAATAAGGTCGATATCATCATCAGTAATGGACGAGTCTTTAGACTTGAAGATTTTATCAGCTCCAAAGCGAATAGCATCCAGCAGTTCTTCGCTCGACAGCTTGTCTTTTTCATTCAATCGGCCTTGTTGTACTACCATAGCATCAAGTTTGAGCTTTTGTTGAGCACGCTCTACAACCTTCTGCTCAACTGTATCTTCCGTTACCAATCTGAATACCTGTACTTCTCTCTTCTGACCAATCCGATGAGCTCGATCTTGAGCTTGTAAGTCTGCCTGAGGATTCCAATCTTGAAAAAAGACGAAGATGAGCGACAGGTGTATGTTTATATATCACAAGATACACACATGTCACATGTACATACCTGAATCATACAAAATGACAATATCTGCAGTCTGGAGATTAATACCCAATCCGCCGGCCCTTGTTGATAGAATGAAACAAAACTTCTCTGAATTGGGTTTGTTGTATGAATCAATACGTTCCTCACGATCCTCATAGGATGTGTTACCGTCAATCCGACAGTATTGAAAGCCTCTCATGTGCATATAGTCTTCCATTATATCCAAAATACGAGTCATTTGTGTAAACAATAACACTCGATGACCACGCTCTTGCAATCGAACTAGGAGCTTATCCAATAATACCATTTTACCACAATTTTTGACAAGATGTTCACCAAGGGGGTCGAGTGACCTATCCTCAATGCCTGGAAATAGGTAGGGGTGGCCTGCACACTTTCTCAATTGCATGACAATATTGAGCACGGCAGTTCGACTTCCTGAACCTCCCTTTCCGGTGAGAGTATCCATATCACGCATAAGGATATCCTTATACAACTTCTTTTGCATGGCAGACATGCCAGTGAACAAGATGGTTTCGCGCTTTGGGGGGAGACTCTTCTCAACGTCCACCTTAAGACGTCGGAGCATGAACGGACGTAAGATCTTGTGCAGTTGAGAAATGAGCTTATTCTTTTCATCAGCATCATCAATATCTAGATTGAACCACTCGTCGAACTGTTCTGCCGAAGCAAATACATCAGGCACCAGAAAGTTCAA
>Ga0214480_100907_pt1 | contig 14181 bp, 8 predicted proteins | sample M1_20Mar14CPVII9_3_FD_165042 | JGI IMG/M metagenome (GOLD analysis project Ga0214480, IMG submission 165042) | Marine eukaryotic communities from Monterey Bay, California, United States - M1_20Mar14CPVII9sort6BwellE17 | ecosystem: Environmental > Aquatic > Marine > Unclassified | place: USA... | reverse complement strand
GACACGCGTTTGAGCGTGTGTCATTCTATCCGGATTCACTGAAGGGTCATAATCTAAGCGGCTGATTGCATCAGCTACAGTGTTATGTATACCCTTAATGTAGACTATCTCAGGGGCAAACTCAGAGAAAAGGTACTAGAACTGACGGAGATAGCCGCTCTAGAGATAAGTCTAGGTCTTCGGATCATGGTACCAAGAGATCTTTTGCCCAGCTACACTCTCTCGAAAAGAATATACAGAAGTTAACAAACTACTGTGTAAAGCATCACATTGGACAAAAGAGGAAGAGGGAACACAGTTCTCGATACCGGAGTGATAGTAGCGACAGTTTTATCTCATCATCCTGAGATGATGGGTTGAGTAGCCGAGATGATACCTGTTTATCCTGTATGAATAGGAATATGCATCCTGTTATTGCAAATAGCATAGATACGAGGTATAATGATGATGTAGTACCTCCTAAATCTAAAAGAAGAAAATTAAATGAAGATGCATATGATGTGCACAATACTGTAGAGACATTTATCTCGCCGATTAAAGCTACTCAAACTAATACTATCAATGAACATGTACATAAAATGCACAAGGGTAGGTCTACTGCAATCCTAGGCCGACCATTCTATGAGGGACTACCTCATCTATCAGGCAGCGTACACAAGAATAATGTCGTCTTGTGGCGGATACTATTGGATAGCGGTTCCGATGGAGATCTGCTCTTTGCCCGTCAGAGAAGTTCTCACGGACAGAAGACATCAGTGCCATACTTTGTAAGAAAGGTAACCCAGACATGGCATACCTCAATGGGTATCTTTCGCACAGAGAAGCAAGGTGATCTAGATGTAGTCTTCCCAGAGTTTAGCAACTCAAAGCGGATACATATAGAGCCGGACATCATTGACATTGCCGATGATGCCCCAGAACCTATGTTTGATCTAATCATTGGTACTGAAACGATGAAGAAGTTAGATTGTATCTTAGACTTTAAAAATAAAGTCATAGAAATAGATCATATCCAACTTCCAATGAGAAATCTATCTGCTCTCAATGATCCTAATAAACGACTAGAGATATACTATAACTCGTTTTATGTCGAACCAGACGTTACTAAAGAAGCCACTGAGCGTACCGTCCGGATATTGGATGCTAAATATGAGAGGGCAGACCTTCCTGAAGTGATTCATAAGAATTGCAAACACCTTACACGTACCGAACAAGAGAAGCTGATCCAGCTCTTAACTGACTTTGAAGAGCTGTTCGACGGTACCTTAGGAGACTGGAAGACGAGCCCAGTGTCGTTGAAACTTAAAGAAGGCATCAGACCATATCACGGCAAGGCATATCCCGTACCACATATCTACAAGGATACTCTAAAGAAAGAGGTAGATAGATTGGTAGAAATCGGGGTACTAAAGCGAATAGAAGATAGCGAATATGCATCTCCTTGCTTTATCATACCTAAAAAGAATCAGACAGTTCGATTCTTAACCGATTTCAGAGAGGTAAATAAGAGATTGGTCCGACATCCGTGGCCAATACCAAAGATCCAAACAATTCTCCAAGAATTGGAAGGCTTCCGATGGGCAACATCGTTAGACCTCAATATGGGTTATTACACTATTCGATTAGATCCTGATACGCAGAAGATATGCACTGTCATACTTCCATGGGGTAAATATGCATACCTTCGGTTACCGATGGGTATAGCAGGATCCCCCGATATCTTTCAGGAGAAGATGTCTAATCTCATGGCTAATCTAGAGTTTGTGAGAGTATATCTCGATGATATACTATCTATAACTAAATCAACATTTGATGACCATCTAGAGAAATTAAGACTAGTACTCGTCAAACTAAGAGATGCAAACTTGCGCGTAAACGTTGCAAAGTCTTTGTTTTGCTCTACAGAAGTTGAGTATCTCGGTTATATCCTTACCCGAGATGGTATTAAACCTCAATCGAATAAGGTAGCAGCAATACTTGCATTATTACCTCCCACTAGTGTACGCACACTACGACGATTTCTCGGTCTAGTACAATACTATCGAGATCTCTGGGAAAAACGCAGCGATATACTAGCTCCGCTAACTGATTTAGTTGGTGAGTGTGGTGTTACTAAGTCCAAACAGTCAAAGGCTAAGCCTTGGCATTGGGACGATATACATCAAGAAGCTTTCGAAGCTGCAAAAGCCACAGTAGCGCGTCATGTGGTATTAGCCTATCCAAACTTTGATGAAGTATTTGAGATATATACCGACGCCTCTTCGAGACAACTCGGAGCGGTTATATCACAAAAGAATAGGCCTATTGCCTTCTTCAGTAGGAAGTTAACTATGGCACAAGAAAAGTATTCTATTACTGAACTAGAGTTACTCTCTATTGTAGAAACGCTGAAAGAGTTTAGAGGAATGCTTTGGGGTATGAAAATTAAGATCTATACTGACCATATGAATCTTATGAGAGATGCCCTTGGATTAACATCCAATAGAGTATATCGTTGGAGATTAATCCTTGAGGAGTTTGCCCCTGAGATAGTCTACATTAAGGGTATACATAACACTGTAGCTGATGCAATCAGCCGCTTAGATTATGACCCTTCAGTGAATCCGGATAGAATGACACACGCTCAAACGCGTGTCGATAATAGAATAAATGCCGAGACTCACAATTCACATATACAATTCTCACAAATGAAGACTGTCCTAAACAATCTTACAGGGTGTGAGTCATCATGTCCCACTCTAGGGGAGGATACCTCCGAAGCAAGTGCATCTCTCCAGTCGGAGATAAATAGATGCTTTGCAAATAGTAGTGAAGAGGAAGAAGTGTACCCTCTTACAGTATCTGAGATTAGGGATGCTCAATTGTCAGATAAGCACCTTCGTAAAATCTTTAAGCGTGGGGGCGAGACAAAAGAGAACTCCGATCATACATACATTGTATCTATCATAGAAGATACAAAAGTAATAACAGATAAGTCTCTTCGTATGGTTATCCCAAAACCACTACAATCTAGGGCTGTTATATGGTATCATTATTACCTACAACATCCTGGACATACGAGACTAGAGGAGACAATAAAAGCTACTATGACTTGGCACGGAATGCGGCCAATGATACGTGATTATACCAAGCGATGTAAAGCTTGCCAATTCAATAAGATAAAGAGAAATAACTACGGAAAGTTGCCTACTAAAACAGTAGTTACTAATCCATGGGAAACTCTTTGTGTAGACCTCATCGGTCCGTATACTCTTAAAGGATTGGATGGAAAAGTCATTGATTTCATGTGTCTAACCATGATAGATCCGGCAACTAGCTGGTTTGAAATGGTAGAACTTCCGGTAATTGAAGTTATCGATGCCGAAGGGAAGTCAGCTGAAATATTTGAAAAGACTTCTGCTAGGATTGCCACCCTAGCTAATCAACAATGGTTTAGTAGATATCCTAGATGTCGTAACGTTATATACGACAATGGAAGTGAGTTCAAACTATACTTCCAAGATCTATGTACTACATATGGTCTAAAGCATAAGCCTACAACCATTAAGAACCCTACAGCGAATGCTATATTAGAACGTGTGCATCAGGTCATATCTAGTATGCTACGTACTTCTGAGATTGATATGTCAGATACAATATCAGAAGATGATGTTGCCACATTTATATGTGATGCGGCATGGGCTATTCGCAGTACCCATCATACGGTGCTCAAGTGCTCGCCTGGAGCTGCTATATTTGGAAGAGATATGCTATTCGACATACCTTTCATTGCAGACTGGGATAAAATAGGGAAATACCGGCAAGAGCAAACCAACCGTAATACAGAGCGTGAAAATAAGCGTCGACGAGATTATGATTATGTAGTCGGCGGAAAGATAATGATACGCAAGGATGGGATACTCCGCAAAGGTGAAAGCCGATGGCAAGGCCCATACACCATTACACAGTGCCATACAAATGGTACTATTAGGGTACAACGCGGATCGAAATCTGAAAGATTACATTAGACGAGTAACTCCGTTCTTTGAGTAGAAAAGGAACCATTGCAATGGTCAATTTGTAATCTTGTAATGACAGTAGGATAAAATAAAATGCCTTACACATACATCATCAAGTATTTCCCATTAACTCGCTAAGAAAAGCCTTATGCTTCTAGTTGTCAATAGAGCTTAAATTGACCACATACATATACTGCGATATGTCTTAATCGAACGCAGTATGACACAGATAAACATGATTGTTACTCTTCCCAATAAGATTCTATCTCTAGGGTCACATTTCTATTTACTCATTATAGAAGACACTAGTTATCTCTGTCAACCTTCCCTATCATAGAGTTTTTATCCCATAGGGTTTTCTCTATGTAGATGTCTCTTGTGGATCATTTCCTCATTCAGACTGACCACTTATGTACCTAATACTACATTTGTGGGGGCGAGTGACATAGGCCCTGTAATGGCTTATGAACACGTGTAAAGAGTATGCTCATAGCAAGACTCAGTATGTGTGATATGTTACATATAAGTGTAAACTATAGATATCTCTCATAGAGGTATCCTAAGATACTATGTCCTACGTAGTATCAGACTTCTCATACAATGACACAATTCATGACGAGAAGCATCACGACATGCACATCACGTGCATGATGAATAGTCTCATAATAAATAAACTAAGTAAACAAATAAGAGATCAATTGCAATATAATATAATACCACCTAAGATATATACCACTCTATACTATACAACGGCTCAGGTCACTATACCAACATTTTAGCAGTCGGTTCAGGCACTGGCATCGTTCCGTGTATTAGTCTCCTGAAGCAACACACGAAGAAGATGTTGATGACGGAGCCTGAATCATATCTTATTGAAAGGTCTGAACACATGAAACGCACCATAAATGTTCTTGGTGCTCAAGAGGATAAAGATGGTTCGCTGGCATACCATCTCGTCTCAACAATTAAGAAGTTTGCTACTTCTTCTAACCAAGATGATGACAATGAAGAGAGCAGTGTCATCATGCATAGAGTATCTTCTTCTGAAAATCTCAAGTCGTCTGTCACAAGCCAAACTGTTCGCGAGTCAATAAATGACATCGTTCAATTTTCGTGTTCAGTTCAAGAAGTAAAAGACACCCTCCTCAACCATCGCCACCGTTCGTTATTGACCCAGAAGGCAAAGTCAAACTTGAAGAAGGCTACATTCAAGGCAACCCAAGCAATGTATGGTAGCACAATCCTTGCAATCCTGACATTGTACGGTGTGGTTATCTTTAGTCTCAATCTAAGTTGGAACTTAACAACTGCTACTACCAACAAGCTTCTCCCTTGGGGAATATCCCTTGCCGACCTTGAGATTATGACTTGGAGTATCCATGCAATCTTTCTTGTTTGTTCAATCTTCATCTGGAATGTGACTCCACTGCAGGCACATATCGATGTAGTTGTGTCTCTTGCCTTGGTCTTCTTAGACTGCTACTACCGACTCAAGAGGAATCTTAGTGAAGGTCAGGTTATCATCCTTTCCCTATTCAACGCCTACATCACCTTTCGACTTTATCAAAAATCCTTGGAAATTGTAGGACGTCATACCTCAAAGGAGTCTGTCGAACGTGAGTGAAATATCCATGTACTGTCTGTACTGCTTTGATTGTTCGTGTTTGTATGTCTAACGTGTCCATACTTCTTCCTTATACAACAAAACAGATCTTCGATTCGTGTGGACTGTTCGAAGCGTCAAAATGGCCGAGCAGCTGTATCCAGATATCTCAAATACGTATGAAGCTCTACTTACCGAATGGGGAGAGGAATACACTCGAGAGGTGGTAGATGTTAGCATCTATATCACCGACAAAAACGAGGAAGCAACGACTTCATTCCGCGATGATATCAAAGACACGGCACTATACAAGAGTAACAAAGTCTTCTTCACTAGGCCAAACCTTCCACAGCTCGTTGAGCAGTATGTCCTGAACTTGATTGAGGTAAGACACTTGTTGCGTCTATTAGTGTTGTCTTTTCCTTCTCTCTCTCTCCCTCTGTTGTCTAACGAACTTGACCCCATTCCTTCCCTTGTTCTTCTTCAGAGCCGTCCAGCTTATTCTTCAACTAGTGTTGCCTTTTGTGGAGGACAACAACTCAGTCGTATCCTCAACGATGCAGTTTCGACGATCAAGTTACTTAACGCGGCGACAGGACATGCATCGCATAGACTTGACTTCGTTTCTGAGAGTTATGGTGGAAAGAAGAGTACCAAGACTGCTTCTTTTGGCAGGAAAATGAAGAAAAAAACCGTCACATCAGTGTTTGATGTTAGCACTCATGGAGGTAACCCAATAGTAGAGTACAACAGCCAACGAGAGTTGATGAGAGATTATCGAGGACGAGAAGGGAGTGTTCTTCGGTTCCGAGGAGGAGGGAGTCGTGATGAAAGTATGGTGTAATAACTATGCGATATTTGTTGTAAGTCGAGAAGTTTTTTTGTGTAGACATGAAGTAGGTTGAGAGGTGTTGAGTATCAATCTGTGGATGATCGTCTGAGATGGGTTGAGTTCCCTGAGTTCTTTATAATATTGCATAGTATATGTGAAAGATTGGAGGTCGATGGTCCGATGTATAGCTTGAAGGACTAGTATTGTCATTATACTATTTGATGACATTCTTTTAATCTAATAGGATGATTTTGTAATACCTAGCATCTAATTTGATCCCTGTCGGTAATATGTAGTAACCACAAACTAATAAGAACTACTTTTCTTTCCTACTATTGTTGCTGTTTGCAAGCCATATATCGTAAAACCCAAACAAAGCATAGGTAGGAGATTTGTATAGAGAGTGTGATTTCTTTTGATGACTGTTATTGCGCCAGTGAGGCGTCAGTCAGAGAAGCTTCTTCAATCCTCTAACTGATCCTACGAGCTTTAATCCTCCTCCTACTAAAGCTAGCATACCAAATGCCGCATTTGCAACATAATCGGGAGTGTATGGCAGTACTAATGACTCTGCGATTCCGTAGACACAACTAACTCCTAAACCAAAAGGTAATAGTAATAATAATCTAGGTCTTGCTCCGAATCTGTGGAACCATACAATATTGACAATCAAGTATGGTATTGCAGAAGCAACTAATGAATGGAAAGCCTTGTGCGGAGATAACTGTTCATTGGCATCTTCTTTGTTATTGCGAAGATAAACTAAGAGTGGAACCGGGAGGGAGAGAGCTGATTGACCAAGCATGTACAATCCCAATCCCCTCCAGCCACTGCATATTGGCGTACATAGTTGTTATTCTCATCTTCTTCTATTTCTTGAAACTGTGTCAAAAGTATATGCCACAAACTATTTGCTGTCTTCTCTACTCCATTGTCTGATATGTATATGGTGATGTCTCCTTCTTCGTATCTCCTCTATCCTTGCCATTCTCTATACTTGCTGCAACATCTATCACATTTGATCCATCATTCAATTCAATGTTTCAACTTGTTGTTGTGCATTGTTGATAAGATCGTAGTAACGAAGAACTTCCAGCGGCAGTATAACAATGGAGAGTAAACCATTGGATGACATTCTTAGTATAGGATGAGTTTGTAATAACCTAGCATCTAATTTGACCCCAGTGGGTAATGGTGACCATAAAACCGATTAGTAATCTACTTCCCTTTCCTACAATTGTTGCTGTTGTGGCAAATGCCAAGGCACCTGGCCAATAAACTTGACTGTTCAGCATCATGTCACTATTATTGTTTGTTTTATCGTCATCGTCAGACGAGTTGTTCTCTTTGGCATAATCTTCGAGCAAACCATATATCGTATAACCCAAACAAAGTGGTAATAGTCCTAAACTAGTACTATATGCCGCATCTACTGTACTCAAACCTGTTGCTTTTTGTGCCATAGCTATTGCTGTGAGCATATAACAAGAAAAAGAAGTGTATATTGAGTAAATAAATGATTGCAATATAATATGTGCACATGAGTAAAAAGGTTGCAATGCAAAGAACAGTACATCACAGATATACATAAAAGATAAACACTCACCTGCACTAAATCCACCACCAACTGCCCCAACAGCATCGGCTAAAGATAGTAATGTTGCTGATAAAATAGATGGTTTAATATGTTTCTTAGCAGAACTATTAGTAGATGAGGCCGAGTTGATGTTGTTCTCTTTAACTTTTGATGTTGATTCTGATGTCATAAAACGATGGTTATGATACAATGAGAAGTTAATCCGATGTTTTGATGTACAAAAATATCTCGCCATGTGATCTTTGGTCTTTGGTCCAAAAGATAGCCGGTATCCTTATTCAATATTGATTCTATGCCATCAATAATGGCTAAGGAGGAGACATGTTAGTGTTTATTAGGAAATCCGAGGATAGGTTGCAATCAAGCACTGCTTTAGTGTCATATAGTTGTTGATTGTAGTTTTATGGCAGTTTGTCCAATCAATCGATCGATAAACAGTAGCTAAGTGAGCACATCATATGCACAAAAATTTTATTCATAATATCTCTTGTGTTTTTTTACATCAGAGGAGTAGTTTATAGAATTAGTAGGTGACAATATTCCCTAAGCTACAAACCTTATTACAATGCCAGTCCCAAGGCTAATTAATGATGCGGTTACTCGAAACATATTGTCTAATATCAAAACCAATAGTTATCGATATTCACCACAAGATATACTCAAACAATTGCAACCATCATCTTTACTCAGTGTGAAACGATCAACGGAACGATTCTTCATGTATGAAGAGGGTATTCAAGATACCCCTACAATTACTGTACCTCCCAATGAATTGGCCAAGTTACTCTCGTCTACTAGAAGTACTAATGATGATTACCATTACTATTGGACACAACCTATTTCGGCAATGCATACATCTACCAGCAATCTGTTGAATGAAGAATTCAAATGGTACAAAGAGCTACATACAGATAAAGAAGATAAAGCATTACTTGATCCAAGAGGTCCCAGTTTATGGATGGTAAGTATCTACATTATGATCACTTCATATGCACATATCATATGCTCACTTCATCATTTTTCTATCATTCAGGGAACGTCGAACTCTGGAACTCAATGTCATTATGATGTTGCAAACAATATAATAGTACAGCTATATGGCACTAAACGAATTAGATGTTATCCACCAAGTATGGGCATATATAACTTGCATGTCTTTCCCGACAATCATCCAAAGGCAAGAAAGAGTCAGGTTGATTTTGATTATGAGATTACAGAGAACAGCACTAGTGATGATGTGATTAATAGATTTCCACATTACTATCAGCACATACCGCAACCTACATTAGATGTTACTTTGCAGCCAGGGGATGCCCTCCAAATACCAGCGTTTTGGTTTCATCACGTCGAGAACGGTTACAGAAGTGATAGTTATGATGGAGAAGAACACGCTACAGTTTCATTGAATAGTTTCTCTTTATCGAAACCAATGATGATTGCACAGCAAATCTTTCAAAAGGCAAGTAATCCAATGGGAAGAAGTATAAATAAAGATCAAGTATCTTCTATTCTAAGAGCACTCGGTGTTACACTTTTGCAGAAGTTAGAAATTGATGAAATCACTACCGGAAAAGAGGTTGACTTCATACGAACATACTTGTTAGAGGCTCGATATTCTCCACTTAATATGATCAGTGATAATGATAGAACGAGCAACCATGTACAGCACATATTGTCTAATGAACAAATTCAAGCAATAAACAATTGTATAGAGAAAATAATACCAGACTTTCATCTTCTCATAAAAGGAGAGGTCGACGGCGACGATCAAGAAGATGCAACAGGAATTGCTCTTCTAGTGGCTTTTCATCTGTTTGAACTATGGGCAGTAGAATTAGTCGGTACAAAGTCAGTTGCCAAGGCATGGGATGAGGCTCTTTTATCATGACGGTACATTTCTAACTTAAGATTATTATATCACCATCAACTCCTTTCACATCACATCTACTTCCACGGCGTCAATCTCAATCTAGTTCTTTCCCTTACGAACGGCTTCTCTAATGTCTTTAAATCGTTGAACACACTCTTTCTTCGTCCTGCCTTGAACTCCTTTGGCAATCAACTTCCAACGCTCATTCTTATCCATAGAAGCTGGATGCTGTTTAAGCATCTCTTGCAGAAGCAAGTCCTCTTCCTCGGTCCATTCCTTTGGAGTATCATCACCAACATCTTCAGTAGACGGAGCAGCGGCAGCAGGAGTGGCTGATGGTGGGGCAGCAGCAGACGCGATTTGATTATACTTCTCAACACACTCCTCCTTTGTCCTAGGCTCAGCCGCCTTTGTCAAGTTATTAATGAACGTGGCAATGGCCTCCCAACGATTACCGCCTCCGCATGGGTACTTCTTCACAGCTTTCGCAAGAGCTGATAATTCCTCTTTGGTCCAAGGGGAAGGCGCTTTAGCCGCCTTTGCTTCACGTGCCTTGTCGTCGGCTTCCTTACGAGCATCATTACGCTTCTGAATGGCAAGTAAGGAAGCCTTTTCGGCACCGGCGGCAGTCTCTATTGCACATTGTTTCACTTCGCTCAAGGCCGAGACGCAAACGGTTGTGTTACTACCTTCCTCGACCGCTTCAGGACCTCCGAGGATATCGTTGAGGGAAGTTAATTCCACCACGGATAGTTTATCACATAATAGTTCAATGTCATCATTCATCTTCTCTAGATCATCCCAAACTGCATCATTTCCTATAGAGCTATCGTTCGGATTGGCAGCTTGATAGGCAGCCATTGTCAACTTACGAAATAGCTGCTTAGCCTTACGAAGTTGCTTCTTCTGTTGTTCCTTGACCTTCTTGGCATCCTTCTTTTGAGATTCTATAAGGAGTTGGTAGAGGGTATAAATGATGTATGGATGAGTATACGAGTAGTTGAAACATCAGTACATGAGACTGATGAACATATCATGTGCACACAACAAGACATACCTTCTGCAGCCTTCTTCTTTGCCAGCTCAGCCTCCATTTGTTCCCTTTCTACCCGTTCCTTCTCAGCCTTTTCCTCCTGTGCCTTCTTCTTCTCCTCTTCCTTTTGTTTCTTTTCATTTGCCGCTCGTTCCTTCTCACGTTTTAACCTTGGATCTGCTGCCACTGTAGAGTGTATGTTTTAAGTTGGAGGGGATTAGTTTGGGTTAGAGGGCCGTGATTTTCAAGTGTGCACATGATATGCACACAACACATGATATAATGCTATGTACACCCAAACATGATACATATGCACACCAAATCATATATGAAAAACTTACTAGCACGCTCAACCAATAAACCAACACGTGCCACCTCATCCTTCTTCATTTTCTTCATCTTACGATCAATCTCCGACTTCATCCATCGCTTCTCATCACGTGAATCTGCCGATTCCAAATTATGATCCGTCTCTTTTTCGGCCTTTAATGAAAAGTCACGCCAGGAATCGAAATGGGTCCAAAAGTCATAAAAGGCATGTACCTGTGATAACGGTGTGTTATCATCACCAAATGGTGGTGGTGGTGTATTATTAGCCTTTGCCTTTTTATTATCATTACCTCCACCTCCGCTTCCTTTTTTCTTTTTATTCTTACCCTTCTTCTTTGGCGTAGTACCATCACCACTTCCACCTTCTTTAGTATTCAACAACTTGGCAGGATCATTAAAACTAGCAAACCGTAAATTCCTTTCAAACACTGGTCCATACAAATCATAGAATGTCTCGACAGTATTACCCTCATTAACATTTGGTATACTATCATCAAAATCAACAGTGGAATCATACGAACGTCGTTTCATTGGATCACATAACGTGTCAAATGCAGCTTTTACTAGTAGGAATACTGAATCTTCTTCTCCCCGGCCTGTTTTATCTGGATGGTATTTTAGGCAGGCACGATGGTATGCTTTACGTATTTCTTCGGTGGATGCATGGAGGGGTAATGAGCGTGATAATACCTGATAGTATGTTAATTTGTTCAATTTACGTTCAGATAATGATAGTAAATCATACTCCTTTTTAGCTTTACCACCATCATTATTATCTGCAGTTACTTCATTATCATCATCCGAGTTGTTAGTTTGATGATAACTTGAATTATGATAAAAGGTGCGTTTGTTTAATACTCTCGATTCGTAGGCTAGATATGATGAGCCGGCACATTGGATTGTTGTTTCTTCGAGCTCATCATCGGATGGCCAGTCTAGACTGGAGATACGGGTGATTAGTGGCATTGTTATTGTTGTTATATTGCAATTGAATGTTGCTGAACTACCTATGACGGTTACGGTGCATGAAAAAATGAGAAAATTTGTGATTGGACTGACGACGGACAGTACCAAACTCGCCCGGACTGTAGCTCAGCTCCACTTTCGTACTTTTTGTACCGTTAAGCGATAATTTAGACGCCTAAATAGGAACAAACACAACCGTTCCCTGCCCACATCCGCCGCAGAGCACCCATATCATATCATCGGCACCCTATGATATCATTGCAATACTGGGCGGCTTATTCCGCCGCTGATACCGCGAAGGGGGCGCTAATTCGTCACTATTATGACGACAATAATAATGCACACATTTACGACGTACAACGAATCCGTCCTCCGCCTATTAATACAATTAAACGGGGTACATTGCAATACATATGTCGATGAATAGTACGATTAGATGCTGTTAGTGGTGTACAAGCCGGATAATGTATATAACTGAGACTACAGGGGAGGCTATTGCAAAATTATTATTAAGTGGTATTACAATACAAAATAGAGAGGTTTTACACCTCCCAGACACAACAATAAACACCCCCCAAACCATTGCAATAGATTAAAGACACTATTAATTGGTATAGAATCGGATTAGTAATGTTTGAGGATTAGTTTACATGTTTGTGAAGGTATTATGATAGATTGGTGTTATTTATTGGAGGGAATGATATGATTTAAGTGATAAGTGCCTATCTATTGCAATAGAAGGCACCATATTCAACAATCAACCGTCTTGAATGGATAGATATATGAACAGTAAAGGGGAATGGTGTAAATACTGTTAAAGGGGTGCAATGGAGAGCTATCTATTCGGATGACATATCATATGTTTTGTAGCATATCCTGCTCAAAATGGGAGGGATAAACAGTACTAAATAGATCTAATACAATAATTAAATTAATATAATATATGAAATCATACACTGCATTAATAACTAATAGGAAAACAGTAATAACTTGTACATTAAACAGAATAAATAGTGTAATTTCATTGCATAAACTTCTATCATATCTGGCTATACACACCGATTCGTCCGGAACTTGAGACTTCGCAGGATGATAGTAATGCTATTGGTTCATCTATTCGCCGAGTATCAGAACCGAAAGATGTATATTGATCGAATGGGATACGTCGGCGCAACCCCTTAATAGAGGAAGGAGATAGAGGGAGGAGGAGAGGATTATCAAAAAGATACCTTTTTTCCCTATAAGTATCCGGTATTAATTTTCCGGCGCTCACAAAAAGTACGAAAGTGGAGCTGAGCTACAGATCAGGCGTACCAACTCTTATGTCACCGGCCGCTGTACTCGCTCGGTTTCTAGAGTGAAGGTGAAGAGTGCTCTCTAGAGGTACATATTCCATCTTAAATCAATATCTATACGGTAGAACATTGACGAAATCATACACTGTATAGGGGAAAAGAATCGGGTAGTGATTTAGAGATCTTCATCTTTTATACACAAATCAAATCAAACACATCATCAAGTAGTTAACATCAAAACACATAACTTGTGAAGCATATTCAATATTGCAATATTGAAGATATCAAACATCTTAGTATAAATAATATAATATCTACATCATGAGTACAACACCATCAACAGCAACTAAACCACTCAAATTACTCAACAATACTAATACCAATAACAACACCAATGAACAACAAACTAATAACAACAATAAAACTACACAAACATTATCACACAATCACTTAGACTATGTATTATCCATGTCATTTGATTACTACGGACGAAGATTTGCAACATCGTCAGGTGATCGTACCGTTAGAGTTTGGAATTTAAATAATAATGATGGAATGTGGAGTAGTCAGGGTATATTCACTGCCGCACGTGGACCTGTGCAATGTTTAAGTTGGGCACATCCTGAGTTTGGACAATTGATTGCTACTGCTGGTGCT
>Ga0214480_100906_pt1 | contig 14211 bp, 15 predicted proteins | sample M1_20Mar14CPVII9_3_FD_165042 | JGI IMG/M metagenome (GOLD analysis project Ga0214480, IMG submission 165042) | Marine eukaryotic communities from Monterey Bay, California, United States - M1_20Mar14CPVII9sort6BwellE17 | ecosystem: Environmental > Aquatic > Marine > Unclassified | place: USA... | reverse complement strand
ATTGGTTTGGGCGCTGGACGATTGACAATAACCTACGATAACTTATATATACTCTCATAAAAGATACCACTCATCAACTCTATCTCATAATCTAACTCATAACTTGGATATTTGACGCGGTTATATCATATTACAGGAAAATTGTTAGTTGCTCTATAGCTGCTTCATTGAGTGTTATGATTATATGGATTGCAATTGTACTATCCTCTAAGACCTCGGATTCTAGGTACTCAACATACCATAAGCAACTAACTTCTCTGATGTTGTAGAGAACGGTTTGATTTGCCGCTCCTCTACCACTATTCAGACTTCATACAGACGATAGAATTACTTAGGTATCTTACACCTTATGAAGGTATTCTGTAGAATCGGTTTTATGTGTTTTCTATTCATCAGTACGTATAAGTACAATAGGTGATGGGGGCAGTACAAATTTTTATGGCCAAAAATTTTAGATGCAAAAGGAAGAGAATCATGACGGCCTTACTCATTATCATCCTGGCAATGAGAGTTAAATAATATGTAATTCTACTATATACATAATTTATAATAGAAGTACATATCTCTTCTTATAAGATGTATTTATTGCAAACACAAATACAAAATTCATCATATCAACAACAACATACATAGGTACCTACCATCCAACTTACCATCATCAATATTATCCATCAAATAGTTATTATTTGTAGGATCAGATACAAATGGTATATAAGTAAAATATTGATCATGTAGTAACACTACAATATGGGGGTGTTTACCCCAACACATGACGTATATGTGGAGTGAGGTAGTATTGTTTATAACGTACACACAACGAATACTACAATTATTATACATCTACGCTATTCTACCAACTCAACGTCAGCATCCAATCATATGATTGTTCTCATATCATAATAATGTTAATTTGAGGATGTGAAATTTGTATGAGTAGGTAGGTACGACTCATGACTGAGCTCTCGACTGAAAAAAAGAAGAGCTCTTCACTCCTCACAATTTTATTGTTGTGCTTGTCAGGTGCCACAATAAATAGTATTGCTGCACCGTTAGCTTTCCACCCTACCACTACCGATTAAACAGGATTAACAACGACTAATCATGCCAGGTAATAAGAAAGTAAAAATACAGAAGAAGGCTGTGGCGGCAAGACGAACTTCTCCACGATTACAGTTAAATAACAATACCACTCAAGAAATTGGTAAGAATACTTTATTATTGAATATAATTAATTCACCCCTTTATTAATCTCACCATTAATATAATCTTCTAATCTTTTAGCACCTGTGTCATCTAATGCCAATGCCAATGATGGTGGTAGTGATGCCATGGATGTTGAAAGGTTATTAAATATTAATGTTGAAACATTTGCCTACCAAGTGCAATTGGCATGTAGTGCTATCAGTCTGGAGACGCGCAAGTCTATGGCAGGTATGTAATAAATATATATTGTCACCAATATCTTGTTGTTTATTTGATATATTTCTAATTTAACTATTCATTATTCTTTTCAGCTGCCTGCCCTCTCATTATCAAACAATTCGTTAATTCTGTTTGTTGAGTCGCCTTTGGTTCGTATTGACGCTGTGGAATCTCAAGGAATGAATAGCAACTGTGCCGCGGTTGCTCTTGGTATTGCTATGCAAGTTGTGCAGACCAACAGAGGGTTGAATGATGTTGAATTGTCAGTTCATGCTAGGGATTTGAGTCAGATACTTATATCTGCTGCTAGGATTAGGGGGGCTTTACCAATTTGTGTTGAAGACATGGAGAGGGCTGGTGCAGATGGAAGGATTATTTTGGAAGATGGGGAATATGTGGTGAGTATTAAATGCATCTTTATTATTTATTTATTTAACTTGCACCTCATCCACATTCATCCTCTTTATTTATCAATAATATACGAATACAGTCTTTGGATGATACTTCTGAAGTAGTGGCTGGCATTATTCAACAGTATGGTATCAATTTTGATCAAGAGAGTGGATCCAACATTATGGATATTGAACAAAGTGCAAGGGTATTGTCTCACCTCCAGAGGGAAGGTACTGCTGTGTGTAAGTATGTTGATATGTTGTATTATATCGTTGTGCTTGTGTTAATCTAATCATTTCATTATTTGCTCGTTCTCAGGCTTTATGCAGAGGTCTCATGCGAGTCTCCTCTGCCATACAGAGGACGGATATAGTATGATCGATCTTCTACCAAACAACCCGATCAAAGATGGAACCGCTTTTAGAGTTTCTTGTGATACACTTGAGGCACTGGGTGCTGTATTTGTGAAGTATGCTTTTCACAAGACAAGCGGCCGTCCTTCTTCTGCTGCCAGTTTCCAAGCGGTTGTTTTGAGCAAAGATGGTGGAGGTATGTCAATATCTTGTCCTTATCCTTCTTCTATGCTTATTATTTGTACTCACTCCTACATATTGTCCATGGCATGCTCATGTCACTTAAATATACAGGAGAGGATATGTCCATTGGCGATATTCGAGATCAGCTGTGGTCCTCTATCACTGCATCATCCACTAGTACTACAATGGATACTCATTCCGAGCGACTTGTATCTCTCATTGGCGATGTTGACGAGAATCTTACTCGGGTACTCGAGAATGTAGCTCCTCAGATTTTACAGGCTCTTTCAGCATTCATAAACCAAGCCATAATGTCGGATGAACTACATCAGTGCAAAGTGTATGACTGTGCACTCACCTCTATCAAGTCGTTATGTGCTGATCACGATATGAATGAAGACACGATTGAAGTGATCATGGCATTGTGTGGATGCTCGATTATTGATGATGTATGCTCCATCAATCCATCGCCAACCACTCGATTAATACTTGCTCGATCAAAGTGGGTCGTTGATGATTTGCTTTGTGAGTACTGTTGGCGGGTTTGTTGTTGCTTGTATTTGCACTTCTAACATTCTATTCTCTCAACAGACAAGGCAGGCATTGAAGATGAGGTTGATAAGGATCTCGAGCAGTGGAGACTCAATGCAATTCTACCTGTTGCTCATATCGAGCGTGGTGTCAAGAAGTGTGATGGCAATTCTAGTTGCGGGCTTCACCTTGCAGTATATGGACGAACCTTTGTGATCCAACGACTCCATGGTAAGTGAATATGTGAGATTCTATTATGTAATCATGTGGAGTTATATCCAACCACAGATCATTTACTTCATCTACTTCTCCACATGAAATATAGGTATATATGCTTGGATTGCCAAGAGAAAGACTTTAATGGGTGGCCTGCTCAAGTCCCGAAGGAGGTCCTCCAAGAGGACGTACGTTCAGTAATGCTCGGGAAGAGTACAAAGTATCCTACAGCTGCTTCAATATTACCAGCTTTGCCGTCGGATTCTTCTTCCCCACCTGGAGAGGCAGTCCCAATTCTTGAAGTCGATGGAGGCGAGGATGGAGACAAGGATGGAGACAAGGATGAAGACGAGGAGATTGCCGATCGCTTATTACAGGCGCATATTGCAAATGATAAGTCTTCTGACGGAGATGGTAGTAATGAATCATCTGATGGAGATGATGAGCTTGTCAATCTTGATGAGTTTGATATTGACTTGGATGATGAAGGTGATACAACTAAGCACCCTCCACGAACATTCAAGCCCCAAGAGCTCTCTTCTGAAGTGGCCGCACTACTTGAGAAGGAGAGGAGAGCGTTTGTCGTACCTACTAAGTTGGATGAGAAGATTCAGAAACATTGTTTTGAGAAGATTGGTCTCCCTCGAACAACATCTCTTCCAGGCACAATCAAGAGTCTCTTCAATATGAATAATGAGAATGATATGGTCTTGATGTCTCAAGTACTATACACCCATGTACTTGACGAAGAGAACTTCACTGATGCGCCTAAATATCAAGAACGTTCCAACCATATCCATCGATTGATGAGTGCAGTGACATTGGCTCGTCTGGGCGAAGATTACAAGGATTGCATTCACTATGGAACTGAAATTTCAAGCTTAGACATGTTCATGACAATCATGAGATATCCTACACTCAACGACAAGGGGAAAGTCCATTGTTGGAACAGGAGGAATGGTTGTACCCTTCTTCACGAGCTAATAATGCCATTGTGGTTGTCTGCCGAGAAAGCCCGACGAGATGGCACTTACGAGAAAGGTATGAAATTCTTCAAACGTCTTGCATCTGCTGGCCTTGACTTGGCAACCGTCAACCTTCGTAAAGGATCAGAAGTGGAGTTGGAGACTGAGCAGGAGGAGATTACAGATCACTTAGGCTTCGTCAATGTTGAGCAATGGTGGTCACTTAGCTTTGGATATACATCACTTCATATCAACAATACTGTGAAGCATCACGACAAGCCTGCTCTTGTTAACATGGCATCAAGGCATACCATGCTTGCATGGGCTGGTGCTCGGGGCGATTTCAGTGGCACATATGCAAAATTCTATGATACATGCCACGGGCAAGTCCCATTGATGGGTACTCAGGTGTACTGGAAGAAAGAGACTCGTGATCGATTAGCAGCATCTTTGGTTGGCTTATGGAGACGTCATCTTGGGTTTTCTCTCGGTTATATATCCGATGTAGCTGATGTGATAGGCCGCAAGGGTAGATCTGATGCAGATATTGCTCTATTTCGTAACATTCGTCTCGGGTATCTAAAACGTGCAAGTGCTGTTCGTGCCGAGAACATCCAGGTGTTCAACAGTGTTATGTCTGAGCTTATCAATGTTTGTGAGGCGGATCCAGTCGACTCTGCAGCTCGAGACCTTGCCGTAACCAACGCTGCAAATGCTTTCCAAGCTGGTTCGTCAGGTACCAAAAGGACAAAGAAGGCTCAGTCAAGAATGCTTGGTAAACTTGCACACCAATACAAGCTTGACTTTGATGGCGATGTTGTCTCTCTCTTGAGTAATGAACTTCGTATTACTCCTGTGATGCCTCAGAGTTATGCTATACTTCAGAAGTTGTATCGAGGTATCTTCATCAATACACCTCCCGAGGAACTGGCGGACGAGGATGATCCCTTCTCTATTGCTAATACTGATGTGATCTTCAATCGTCTAGAGAAGAATGAGGCATCATTCTCATTGTTACAAAGAATGTTAGCGAAGGAATGTGGTAATAGTGAGGAACTCTTGGCCAAGATGAAGGCAGAGTACGAATCTTTGAGAGATTTGGCAGTGGCCAATTTTGAGCATGATCTCTCCACACTTCAGAATGTGTATCGTAATGCTCTTTCTAAGGAGGAATTGGAGGACGGCGATCCCTTCTCATTAGAGTACTTCAGTGTCGTTGAAAAGCGACTCAAGGAGGATCCCAAGTCGTCAACCTTACTCAAGGAGCAGTTGACTAAAGTTGGTGGCAACCAGGAGGAACTCTTGGCCAAGATGAAAGAAAGATTTGATATATTGTCAGCCAACGGTTCAGCTGCTGCTGCATCCAACCCAAGCTTCTTACAAAGCAACAAATATATTTCACATACATCAGAAGGTGATGTCGTTGATCGGATCCTTCAATACCACTTCAGAGGAGATCAGGTATTGGATACAACTATTTCCACTAATGTTCAAGTTAAGGGTAAAACCTGGGATGCATACAAACGTTTGGTGGAGACTCCAAATCCATTGAACACATCTCAAACAATGGGTGATTTGTTGGGTCTGAGTGATGTTAACGAGGAAAATCTTTGTCATGCAATCAAGTGCCGCGCTGGTCTCAAACTAAATGGTGCTGGCAAACCTCATGTACTGGCAGACAAGCCCTTTCATTTGCTTACCGTCACTGTTTCTGAGCCAGGTAAATACTTTGTCAAGGATCTGGGGTTCAAGAAAGGAGCTTTGCAAGTATGGGCTGATGCAGTTCAAGTTAGGAATAACAACCAGTCTGATTCTATCTTTGATCTAATTGCCGAACCTGCCTCATTTGATATGGATGTAGATGAATTGAGGGAGAAGTATATCGGTAAAGTTGCAGATCACTGGAATAGGAGCGGAGACAAAGCATTTTCCACAGCCCACAAAGTTCATCTACTTGATACACTCAATGTCTTGACAAATTGTGTACGAGAAGACATCGTATCAACAAGTCGCGACAATAATTACCAAAGACCAACTCATAATCACACTGTCGAATTGATAACAAAAACCTTGGAAAATGATACTAACTTGCCACATACAGGTATCACAAGTATTGGTGCAGGAAGTTATGGATCTTTACCAAAAGTCATCACAAAGGGAATGAACAGAAACGACAAGATAAAACTGAATGCCACAGTTCATACAGCAGGAAAACCATTCCAAATAGCTGTATATCCAAAGTCATCACATGATCTTGTCAAAGCGGAGATAACTGCAATATGTATTGTATTGAATAAGACTGTTGGCTTTGATAAGATTGAGGATAAAACGATAAAGCAGGATGCTATCGTTGAGATTTGTAAGTGATTTGTTTATGGTTCAACATTTTATCATTCTATTGCACTGACAACAGCCTATCCTCTCTACAGTGGAAAATGTCAGGAGAAGGAAGTTGACAGCTACAATGTCTTATGTCTTTCCTAATAGGTTTTCTGAGGATGTTTGGCGCAAGATTGTTGATATGGATCTAGTGGTGGTGAAGGAGAAGAAGAAGACCAAATCGAGTGTGAAGTCAACAAAGAAGAGGAAGACAGAAACCAAGTCGAGTGAGAAGAGAAAGGTAGAGACTAAGTCTGAGACTGAGCCTACAGCGAAGAGGAGGAGTAGCCGCAGACGCAGTAGTTGAATATCTATTGTATAGATGTGCGTTTGCTGAATATGTATATGATAATCTTTAATACATTTATAGTTAGAAACAAACAACGGATATTGTTCCTTTAGGTATATATGAAGTTTATTATAACCAAAGGACATGACAGTGGGTACTATCATCAGATTCGGGTGCTCTGGAAGTGGAAGGTTATTTGCCAAACGATTCGGTACCAGTCATGAGAGTTAGCCTTTATCCACCAACTGGTTTTCAATACCAAACGGAGCAGCATCCACAGTATCATAATACTTTGACGTTGGAAGATAAGCGATCAATTGGGGTTGTATTGATGCATCGTCTTCTTCGTGAACATGGCTTCGACATGGGTAAACAGTTGCATGAGATGATAATGTTTGGACTTGTTACTGAATTAACCAAGGTAAGCTCAATGTTATGTGATATCCTTTTTTTTGTGCACATGATATGTCTCTCCCTTGATTTAATCTTTGCCTATTATTCTGCTTTTCAGAATTACAATCACCTCAACCGATTCAAAGATTCAGTCGATGTTAGGCTTTCATTTGCAGATATGGCCGGGGCAGAAAGTTGTATGGTTTGTTGGATCACATTGGCACCTTATTCTGTGGGGGGGCTTCTGCAATTTGTCACATGTGTGAGGAGTTAGAGGCCGCCAAGTATTACGGAGAGGCAGCGTTGGTGTACTCGGAGTTGTGTGAAGGCCGACTGTTTGAACGTTATGAGAACTTGTCTAAAGCACAGCTCCATGCCTACGCAGGGCTTGCCTTCAAACGCAATCAAAACTTTGTCGATTCGGAAAAACAATACATTGCAGCTTTGCGTGAAGAAGGAGCTTCCTTTCAGAGAAACGCCTACAACCATGCGTCCCATGTGTTAGGGAATCTTATGACAATGTATCGTATTGTATCATCTGGAAAGCCCGCGTTAGTATTGTTTTATCATGTGCTTGCAGGTGTTCAGTATAAAAGCTCGACGACTTGACTGCTTTATTTGACCTTAGTGTACTAACATATATATATTATAATCTCCTCTCTTTCATCATCATAAATCATTCAACGCGCATCTTCCAGAAGTGGTATGTGGTTTGAAGTCAGATGAAGTTCACAAAGACATGCAGAGAGCACATCATGTTCTTACAGGTTTGCTTTCAGTAGCTCGATGTCTTCCTGACGGTGATGACGGCACGATCGGGTTAGGATTACCATCAGGAAAGTCCACGTTAGTATCTTTGTGTCATGATTTCGTGTGCTCGATATGAAGACTCGGCAATTTGGTTCATTTGGCCTTTATTAGCAATTATTTGACTGTCTTTGCGAATCTCATGTACTAACAGAAGTTACTATCATCTCTCTTCCATCTTCGTGAACCGTGAAACGCGCATCTTCCAGCAATGTTGGAGGGTATTTTGAAAGACTCTTACAAGAACAGGCACAAAGCATTCAAAGCAATTCTCAAGGCAGTGTCAGCTCCAACTATTGAGGAGTATCATGAGCGTTTATTTAGCTGCCAGAACGACCGCCCAATTGACGTGAGAATGGCAAATCCACGTGACAAGCAAGAGATGCAAGCCGATGTGTTAAAGCATCAAGAAGATATTGGCAAATCCTATGCTCGAGAAACCACAAAGAAGAGGGGGGAAGCCGACATTGAGACTTGCTGGGAGTGCAATTGTTGTCACATGGTATCAACAGAGAACAAGAAACGTTGTCCTTGCCTAACTGTTTGTTATTGCTCTAAGGAGTGTCAGAGGAAGCACTGGCCTACTCATAAGTTGACCTGTCCAACTCGAAAGGCTAATTCAAAGAAGTAGGGGTATTGTTCATATGTTGATAAATGAGGATGAAGAAGAGATATACATATCAAAGGTAGAGGTGAATCGAATAGAAACGGGGGATATCGTTGACTTCAGAATATAGATAGAAATAACCAATAGCACATACGATTTGGTTTCATCTTCTCTATGATACTCTGCTAGACTGTGCGGGAGAACTTGTTTCCATATGCCTTAGGTATCATTTGAGTCGCGACACACGTTATGGGTCAAAAGCTCTGTGAGAAAACATTTATGCAAGCTACAAGCATGATCGCACACCCAATCCAAGTTACCAAAGTAAAGATGGTTCTTGACTCCATGAGTTAGTCGCGACACACGTTCAGTTGGGTCAAAAGACTATGCTGAGAAACTGGAGACAGATGATTGCAAGTATTAGCTTGTGATATAGTAACCTATGTGTGCTGCCATAATACAAGCACACATCCATCATCTGCTAACATGAAACTCTCTTTATTAACCTCCGCCATTATGATGGCCTGTGCCGTCGCTGACACCGAAGAGTATCATAAAAACTGGCATGACAAATCATGGGTAAGTCGATCACTCTGCTTTGAGCAGTGCTTGAGTTCACCTTTTCACTACTAACACAACTTCTCTATTCTTTGTCGAACAGCATGACCATCATCCTCATAACTGGAAAAACAAATGGGTAAGAGGCTTTTATTTTAAAGATCCAGGATCATGTTATGCCCTATCACTATTGGGGCATTTATACATGGAGTTTACTTCTCATACTAGCGCAATCTTCTATTCTCTTTATTTTCGAACAGAATAACCATCATCCTGGCCACCACAACGGTAGCGATCGTCCCTGCTACAACGGTTATGATAAGGTTTGCGTTCATAAGGAATGCGATGCTGGGGCGGGGTACAGCGACAATCCCAACGATGCATGTGGCAAAGCATGGTACTGTAACGATGGGAAAAGCGTTTGGGGTTATAGTGAGAAGGACTTTGACGCAAATTCAGTCCATTGTGGTTGTAACGAAATCTGCTATAAAACACTAGGAGGACCCTACCATGGTGCAAAACGATGGGAATGCTGCGATTACGAGGAGGACACGCAGATCCTAGATAAGCAGGAAAAGATGCTTAGGGGTGCCGAGGAAGAGAAGTTAGTCCTCAAGTTGGAGTAAGGAATGAGTAAAGGTTTATTGATTTGTATTAGATGCTTAGTCTTTGATGCAATTGCAATGTAACCTCCATTTCTTAGGCATAGACAAAGTGTTACACTACTAACTTAAGTGAAGCAGTAGGCATTCCTTTGACTCAGTACAGAAATACAGTCTATTCTTTACCATCCTCGCTCTTCTCTTCTTCTACATCCATTGCCTCTACAAGAAATTGATCATTCGTATAAATGCACATTTCAGATGCTGTACCAGTGATCATGACGTATGTTGTATGATCAATAGAGGAGAATATATGAGTTTTGATTGTTGATCAGTCATTTCCGTAATGCACAAATATTTACATCTTCACTGTCTAAAACTTACCAATTTGCATTGCCTTCTTTGCAACATCCTCGGCACTTAAATCATCATTATCCATCTGTGCACGTGCAGCAGCAATTGCAAATGTACTTCCACTACCCACACCAAGCACACCATCATGACTTTCTAATACATCGCCATTTCCTGTGATATTAAACATTGCCTTTTTATCTGCAACTAATAGACTAGCTTCTAATCTTCGAAGATACTATATAGTTTGATGATAATAAGTTTTATCAGGATCGGGCAGTGTGAAGTTAGAGATCAAGTGTCTTCGATGTTCACAAATCACAATAAGTACTAACCAATCACTCTACTTACCTTGTCAGTTCTCCATCCCTTGGCTAACTCAACACAACTTCTAGCCAACTGCCCAGGGTATTCATCCAATTTACCCTCCAATCGTTCTAATAATGTAAATGCATCTGCGGTACTACCTGCAAAACCAACAATTGTGCCCTCATTCTTCTTATCATCATCTCCATCCTTCTTACTATCATTATCATCGATTGGAGCACGTTCACCACCCAATGTTTTTGAGTAAATTTTTCGAATTTTCTTAGCATTTGGTTTAACAATAACTGATCCCATTGATACCATACCATCACCCATCATACATACTCGTCCATTCTTTCGTACACATACAATTGTTGTACCGTGCCAATCTGGTGATTGTGTATATTGTGTTGCATGATAGATTGATCGACTTGTTGTGAAAGATGTGGCATAGTTTGTTGATGTTCTATTGATGGCTTTTCTTGATATGTTTGCTAGTAGTGAATTCATTTTGATATGTGATATGGTATAATATAGTCTTTGATATGTTATATGATAATAAAATATACCTAGTCTGATCATAATGGCAGTTTACAAAGAGGAAACAAATGTATGTGAGATGTGAGTACCAATAGGTAATATTATTGCAACCGGCGCTACTGTTCTAGGCAGCTAGTAAACCTAAAGATCACTGCTTAGCCCAATAGCAAAGTAAGAATAAGGGATTGGGATGTGTGTATCAAAATCATATTATGATGTGCACAAGTTTTCATTGCAAACCAAACCTCCTATCGCACAATATGACAAAACCACTCTAATATCTCTACTGCATATCAATTCTAGTCCTCTTATCGGACTACTTACCCTCTTCTTACATGTCGTTAGATCAAAGGAAGAGAGGTTAGTGGATTTTTTGGGGTTTTGGAAGTTCCATAATAAGTTCTGATTATTTTGTTGCAGTCAAAATAATATTATTGCGTTTTGAAGATATTGCAATATAGTTTTGATAGGGGAGTGTATTCAGGTATTAAGACTTTATTGGTTGTTGTTATTTGCCATTTCCATAGGCATATTGAGGTTTCTGGGGTTGAGATAAGTGATTGTTATTAGCGGCCAGAGACATATATTATCTGTCGTGCTCAAAACTGCCATTGGCCCTCTCTTAAGCAGATAGCTTTATTGCAATATTAAACCAATTAAACAATGGCATCATCTGCATATGCAAACGTTAGGGCTGCTATTGGTGAGTAGAACATTCTTTATGCATAATCTTATTCTTATTACATATAGTTAACATTGCATAATTTTCTCACAACCTTTCTATTTCCTTCTATCTTATTGAATCAGCCGATGAGGGTAGTGATGCTCGAGTAGAAGTAAACCAAAGAGCATTAATTGATAAAATTCTTGCCCGGTATGCATCTAATAATGCAGTTTATCGCGAACTACTACAAAACTCAAACGATGCCGAGGCAACTACGGCTGAAATAATAATCACAACTTCCTCCAATACTAAAACTAACAATAATAATAGTAAAGATGTTATAGATATATCGAGCTCCAATAAAGAAGTAGTTACACAAGTTATATATAGAAATAATGGATTGCCATTTCGTACACAAGATTGGGCAAGATTACGAAAGATTGCAGAGGGTAACCCCGATGAAAGTAAAGTTGGTGCGTTTGGTGTAGGAGCATACACAATGTTTAGTATATGTGAAGAACCACTAGTTGTTAGTGGTAAGAAGGGACAAGAAGAAGCAATGGCATTCTTTTGGAAAGGTGATGGATTATGGACAAAGACTGGTAAAGCGCCGCAAGGTATACTCAATATGAGTGCTTCATTAGGAAAAAGTGATGATAATGAGTGGACTAGCTTCATCTTACCAAGTAGAGATCCCTATAAAATTCCAGATTTGGTTGAGTTCGGTAAATTCCTATCTGCATCACTAACATTTACTCAATGTTTAAAGAATGTACGAGTATATGTCAATCAAACAATGGTCATGAATATTGAAAAGACAATACTAGAATCGCACACAATAGCAACACCGAAAGCCAGCTCGTGGTGGAAAAACGACGGCGCGGTAACAACTTCTAGTACGGGAATGTTTACATTCGGCAAGGGATCGGATTTGACTCAAACATCTGTACAAATGAATGTCTCACTCAGAAGGGGAACAACGTCTGAATATGAAATGGATGAGTCAACTGTCCGTGCGAGATATGCAAGTGCACAAGTCAAAACATCTATACCATCATCCATTGAAAAGAGAATGGTTCGTGTAACAAAGAAGAAACCACCAAAGGAGTTGACTGTGCAAATCTTTCTTGATGCTGCAAATGCTGAAGAGGAAGATGATGGAAAGTCCAACAAGCGAAAGATACCAAAGCGGAATAAACGATCAAGGGCATCACACGTTACAGACTCATTTGCTCCAACTCCTGGCTCTGGTCGAATATTTATTGGATTTCGTACATCTCAAACTACAGGTCTTGGCATTCATCTTGCTGCTCCACTCCTTCCCACCGTAGAACGTGAAGCTATTGATTTTGTTGACGCCGCACTACGAGATTACAACTCTGAGTTACTAGAAATGAGTGGTATGTTAATGAGGTTGGCACTCGAACATGAAATGGGGAGAATTGGTACACTTTGGGATATGAGTAAGGATGAACGAGATAAATGGGAAGCCCAGAGAGAAGAGGAAAAGAAGAAGGATCTTCTCAAAGCAAATGAGGAACAAGTCGATAGTTCTCAGAAGAGTGCAAAGGATGATACATCATCGAAGGGCAACGATTCATCTTCCATTCCATCAAGCTTACTTAGTTTTGCATCTTTCATGGCAAAAGGAGTAAAGAGTACAGTCACTGAGGCACTCAAACCAGTGCAAGAGATACTCGGTGAAGATAGCGAAGCTGCTGAATTGCTCAATCCGAGAGATGATCGGCCATTATGTCTGGAAGAGCGTGATGCCATCTTATTGATGCAAAATTATTGTCCAAGACAATCTACACCCGACTCTTTGGTGGGTCAGTGCTTGGCAAAAGGCTTTAGTAGATGTCTACAATCATCTTCTCCGCCAGTGCTGACGCAAGGTGGAGTAATGAGAGGAGCCGAGGCAAAGTTACCAAATTACGGACTTGAGGCATTTGGATTTGATAATGTTGTGCGACGAATCATGTTGGAAAATGCACAGGAGTATCATTCAGTAATTGCCAATGTTAAGGTCTTGACAGTCAACGACTTGATTTCTTCACTCAAGAACCAAATATTGGATCAAACGATGTTAGTACGGTTGTTAAAATGGTGGCCCAAGTTCTGCAGAAGGCACTCAATTGTTGATAGACATACAGGGTTGAGATTGAAAGAGGCAATTCGATTTGAATTGAAAGACTCCAAAACCAACACTACTGAAGATGACGTAGAATTTGCAATTGTTCATCGTCTTGATTCAATCCTATACTTCACACCCAAGCATCTTTTGGGCCAGCCTCTTCCTGAGACTTCCTTTCCTCCTTTGATACAAGATGAAATTGGATTGCGCATATTGGAGCATAACTGTTACAATGGTTGGTTCTCAACATTGCCATTTGATATATGGACTTCGTTTATATCACAGCACTCTTGTATGGTTGAAGGCAAACCTAAAGAACTCAACATTCTAGCCTTGACAGCGTTAAGCAAGCATTTTGATTCATTAGACGGAACACTATCAAGGCGTAGATTTATTGAATTGCTACCTATCAATTCACCGTGCATCCCATATGATACTGATTCAAATGAGAAGGAGTGGCAAGATGAATGCCAAGACCTGTAGTTTGAGATGTACGAAATCCAATAAATATTCGACCA
>Ga0214480_100904_pt1 | contig 14227 bp, 10 predicted proteins | sample M1_20Mar14CPVII9_3_FD_165042 | JGI IMG/M metagenome (GOLD analysis project Ga0214480, IMG submission 165042) | Marine eukaryotic communities from Monterey Bay, California, United States - M1_20Mar14CPVII9sort6BwellE17 | ecosystem: Environmental > Aquatic > Marine > Unclassified | place: USA... | reverse complement strand
CATATGCATCACTCATGGTGGAGTTACAACAAGACGGCTACACCTCAAAGACAAGAGAATCCCCAAATTTTGAGGGAAACCGAGCTGATCGATTCGTATGTTTGGGTGTGGCAAGTTACCTTCCTGTACTCTATTTTCCTGCCAGTGCTTGTCAAAGCCACCCCATGTATAGGTAAGGACTTGGGAATGTGTAATATGGCATATGCATCACTCACGGTGGAGTTACAACAAGTCGCCTACACCTTGAAGATGAGAGAATCCCACATTTTTGAGGGAGCTTAGTATCGATTCCTACATTTGGGTGCCAAGCACTACCTTGTTCTGCTCTATTTTCCTGCCAGTGCTTGTCAAAGTTATCCCATGTATAGGTAAGGACTTGGGAATGTCTACTATAGAATATGCATCACTCATGGTGGAGTTACAACAAGACGCCTACACCTTGAAGACGAGAGCCGAATCCCGGCATTTTTTTGGGGGAAGTATCTGGAGCTTCCGTTGCACTTTCTCTTTAATGGGCAGTATTACTGTTGCTCACCCATCACCATACTTCATAAGTACTCTGAAAAAGATCCTACACCTACCTCTAAAGCTCTATGGTACCAGCTCATTGCGTGATAGTGATGATAGGCATTCATGTGTTTTTTCATTTTTTTGCATTTGTTGTTGCCTGCCAAAACATTTGCCTGTAAAAGTAGGGTATGATTGACAGACTTAGAAATCTGCTTGGGGTGTACATAGCTTTTTTATACACATTTACAATGCCATTAGAGCCCTATAATTGTACCTACATGATGTCATACCACCTCTTTTTGTTTTGATTTTGATTGAGCATTTTTTGAAATCTTCATTTGTGTTTTCCTTACGAAATGCAGCAGGCAAGCTAAGTTTCTCATTAGGAATGGAATGAGGGCATCAAGTAGACCATGTTAGAATGTTCACTGACTTAAAAATACCTAATATTGAGAGAGTTACATTTTGTTAGTAAAAAAAGCTTACGGTGTCAAGTTTAGTGGTTGGAAGAAAGGCTTTCTGTTGAGATGGAAACAATGACTTTGGGTCACTTTTTACTTAGGGTCAATTAGATTCATTTTTATAATTTGACCAGCCTCATAATCTTACAAGCCGCACAAACTCATATCAATATAATATAGATAGAATAGACATAATACAGTCAACCATGTCGTCATCATCTTCAACAAAACTTCCTCATCCTGCTTCATCCCAATCCACTGCGGAAATTATCGAATCAGCTATGGTAGCAATGACCAACACAACTGCACCAGCATTATTCGATGTAACAATCATCTGCACAACTGATGATTATCAAGCTAATTATTGGATGGATCGTTTAAGTAAGGGTATTTGCAAAAGTAATGACTCCTCGTCTGATGGTAGTGTATATCCAATGGTATTGGCAGTATCAGAGGATTGGTCATCGGCATCAGGAGCGGGTAATGGTTTGGGCACTCTATATGCATTTCAAAAGGCATGTCGTGTTGCTAAAGAGAAGTATAATGTTGATTTAGCAGCGGAATTAAAGTCTAGGAAGGTATCAGCGGCATTGTATCATACTGCTGGGAAGGGTACACGATTGGCTCCGTTGCCTGCGAGTGAGAATAATAACAAACCTGGTGTGGTAAGTTTTTATTTACATGTATTGATTTGCATACTGTGGGGTGGGTACCGTATTTGTTTGAGAAGTAGTACTATTTGAAATTTCAATATTCAGTTTGATAGTTTTATTATATATGGTAGAAGATGATTTGATGGCAGCATGAACGATATGTCTTCTAGACGTATTTTCTATGAAATATTGGAAATTGTTGCTTTATGCAATTGAAGATAGTTTTTATATTTGGATGTTTGTTGGTATTTCTATCATGGAGAGGTACATATTATGACAACAATTTACACTCTACGAGTATGTTCATATAATATGCTCACAAACTTTACTACTCTCTTATCAAACACAACAACAAAAGAAACTTCCTGTTTGTCACAAACTCTCTGATGGAACACACGAGCCTATCACTGTTCTTGAAGCGGTTGTTCGTCAGACAGGAATTTATGCTGCTTCGCGTACTGGACGTTTGTCAGTCTTTTGGGGTGATCAAATCTTTGTACCAACTTCACCCTTTGAGTATACTCCTACACATCATGTGGACATTATGTGTACTCTAGAGGAGGATCCACCCACTGAGAAAGTTTGGAAGGATAAGGGATTAGATAAGTATGGTGTTATTGCCGTTAGTGGAGGAGATAGTGGAGATGCTGCACAGGTAGAGAAGGTAGATCACGCCACGGCTATGCGTATGCTTAAGAATTTGGGTGATATTGCTCAGGTCGGACCGAGTTTGGGAAGCTTTTCTGTTAGTGCCAGTATTTTAGAGGCACTTTGCGACGAGTTCAAGACCGAGCTGGATGCAAAGGATGGTAAACTTGATACTGATCCACACTTTTGGATGCCTCTCACTCTTCCCCAAGATGAGTACATTTCGCTAATGTCTCAAAAGGGAGTTGAAGATGACGAGAGCCGTGCTCACCACATCCGTATGACAAAGATGAAAGATTCATTCCTTGCTGACAATTCAGAGTTAGGACTCTTTGGTGCTGTAAATGTCGGCAGCAACGCTTGCTGGTGGGATTATGGACAGCTCAAGCTTTACCTGACAAACAATCTAAAGCTTTCTGAGGAGGGTGCCGATGCTGATCTATTGAGACGTTTCTTTGGTGTTACTTCTCGAACCATGAACTCAGAAGTGTCGGGAGTTGCAGTTGACGGAAGTGCATGTGTCTTCTCATGCAAGGCAAAGAGTGGAAGTGTTGGTGCTAATGCAGCCATGGCATCAGTAGAGGCCGAGGAGCTTCAAATTGGCGATAATGCAATCATTGTCAACTGTGCCGCCAAGAAGATTGTTGCTGGAAAAGGAGCCGTGTTGTACAATCTAGTCAGCGAATCAGATGAAGGTATCGTGGCCGAAGATGGAGATGTTATTGTTTCTGTGACTGACAAAGAAGGATCATCAATGTTACTAAGGAGTAAGATTGATATTTGTGGAGGTCAAGCATGGAAGAAGGTATTAGACGGCAACAGCGTATCCTTTGAGGAAGTTCATAAACAGAATAGGGATTCAGATGTTTCTACCATTGAAAAGAAGAGACAGGAACTTTTCAAGAAAGCTAGTAGCTCATTTGGTCTTTAAAATGAAATGGTGGTGATTACAGGACGACTTCTAAATTAAGATGTTGACAGATTTGTACATAAGATGTGTCCACCGAACTTTCAAGGCATAACCCAGCTAGCTATATAAACCATCTAAGTCTTAAGCAATACAATGTTATAAGCACTATGTATTGAATGAGGCAGCAGTACTAGCGTTGCCCAAGGCAAGAAAAAAGTGAGACGTAAGAAAGATTCTCAGTTGAAATGATAATTTCCACTCATAAATTATTGAGAGGCTGATTAGATAGTATCGTACTATTGCAATACATATAATAATGGGACGGCGGACACTGTTAGTATTAATGACAGTAGCATTTATCGCTCTAACTTGTACTCCGTACTCAGTTGTAGCCGAGGCCGACGATGAAACATCTAATCAGCCTCAAGAGGAGGTATTAGTAGCACAAATAGATGTTGTCCTACCTTCGATTAGTAAGAAGAAACGTACTTCATCTGGTGAGGATTTAGATGAAAGATGTGCAGAGTGGTCGGCAGCAGGAGAATGTGAAACTAATCCTGATTATATGTTACAAAACTGTGCTGGAAGTTGCTCAGATGATGATGCCAATGAAGACGATATAGATCAGCCCGCAATGAAGGGCAAGGCATATGTTTATTCAGGGGAAGATGCGGCTGTTGGAGCTTTCAGATTCGCGGAGAACTATTCGAGTAAGTCACTTTTACTGCATGGTATATAATATGCTCATATGATATGCAATGATATGCTCATATGATATGGTTATATGATATGCTCATATTTTTTGACATTATGCTATCGTAATATGATATACTTACAAATTATTACTCATATGTTTTCAGCCCACTATAAGAATGAAATGATACCAACATCAACTGTATTAGACATCGCAAGAGAGTTGCAAGCAGCGCTTGATGACTATACACCACCGCAAGATATTACACATTGTGGTGGAGACTCCAACAAAAAGGCACGGGTATGTTCTGCTGGGAAGTTATGGAAGAGAGCTGAAGATATGAGAAAAGAAGATATGCATGATTCTGCAGGAGCTGATCTTATACGAGCGATGTTAAAGACTGGTATAGAAGTAGACTTTGTAGAGAAATGCGAGAGATCATTATCTTGGGCGATGGGAAGTATTAGGCGTCAAAGAGAAAGAGAAGCAAGGGAGGCTATTGAAGAGGCCAAGTTAGAAAAGAGAAGGCTGGAAGAAGAGGAAGCAATGGCCGAGTCTGAAGAGAGAAAGAAGGAATACTTGCTTCATTTCGAAAAGTTTGGTAAAGGTTTACAAGAATCATTAACGAATGGTAGCTCTGAGGCAACAATTAATGCAGATGGTACTGTTGACGAAGATGGAGCCACGAGAGAGCTGATATCAAATGTGATACAAAGCTTTGTTGCAACAGGACCACAAGGCGGAAATTGGGCTGAAACATTGCAACTCACTAAAAAGCTATCGCCATCTGATAAGACAGTAGATATTCTGCTCATCGAAGCGAGATGTCACGAAATGCTTTCTAACCATAGACAAGCATTATCATCAGCAGCAAAGGTAATCGGGAAAGGAGCTAAGTATGAACCCTGGTCAAACGACTCACCTAGAATGTTGGCTGCAACGTTGGGTGCAAATGCTGCCATGCAATTGGGTTTAAGTGAGAATGCAATATCCGTATATCAAAACGTTCTCAAGTTCGACCCTGAGCAAGAACGAGCAAGGAAACAATATAGAGGCTTGAAGAAGGTGGTAAAGCTATTGAAAAAGGCAGAAGACGAAATCCAGAAGGGTTACAATAAGGTGGCATCTGAACATGTTGATAACTGTCTATCAGCATTGAAAGGGTTAGACGTTGACTCACCATTATTCAGGAGTAAGATTCAGCTAAAACAGTGCACAATCTTAAGTGCCATGGGTAAGCATGAAGAGGCTTTGGAAAACTGTGATACAGCTGTCGAGCTTCGACTTGCCAATGAAGAAGTTGTGTCAGTAGAATCTAGGAAGGAGGCACTTCTTGTTAGGGCGGAAGCTTTACTACTTGATCTTGACTACGATGATGCTGTCAACGACTTCAGAACTGCATTTCATTTAATTGAATTAGACACAAACGATCGAGAGAACATGCAAGAAAAGCAGGAGCTAAACCACAAGCTTCGACAGGCTGAACATCAACAAAAGCTCTGGAATGGCGGTGAGAAAGATCAGAGATATAATGAACATACTGGTTATCCTGATGGTCGTCCACCGGAGAGAGATCATGCCAAGATCTTGCAACTGCCAATAGATCTTGAACAACGAAGTAAGGAGGTTAAGTGTGCATGGCTGAAGAAACAATTTAAAACATTAGTTAGGCATTACCACCCAGACAAATACAAGGGCAACAAGAAGAGAGCAGCACGAAAGTTCCAAGAAGTGAAGGATTCGAAAGATGTTATTTCAAAGGCGTGGAATTGTTAGATCTCTTCTCAATAGTTATCAGGACTAACAATAGTCATAGGGGATGATTAGGTTATAAACTTAAAACTTAATCTAACATACTGCCATTAACATACATAATACTCTTGCTTAGTGTGCGAGAATTACTGAGACTCCATAAGATACATATTCCGGTATCCTTTTGTATCTTTTTTCGAAAAGAGAAAACATCTTTACTATTGTTGCGTTTAGTCGCCATACTTAGTGATGACCTCATCATGCTCTCTTTGAGATCTGGGGCGCAGGTCAATAATAACAAAGTCGCTGCTGTTAATGACAGCGGTGGCGGAGTTGTTGAAGAGGTTACAAATGATGAGGGATCGCAACAGGATTTTACCGCACATCAAAAGCTGCTTTCATCATCGAGAACGAGTGATAACGGTTTCCAGAATAATAGAGGTTGTTCGGAATCATCTGATATTGCCACTGATGATATATCATCAGCTAATACCAACTCATCATTACGTAATAATAATAAGGATGTAAATATCAGTGTCAACCAATCGTCAACAAATAAAACAATAGATACAAAAAATAAAAATAATGACGGTACACCCACTTTTGATAGTAAACTGTCTGCTGATGAACAGGATATTGACGATGACGATGATACATCCAGTTCATATGAGACAGTTTCAATAGCTGGCAAACCAGTACCTAAACATGTGCTTGAAAATTTATCATATTCACAATTGCAGTATTTAAAGGATGTTGACAGTTCACACGAGACAGTTTTAAGAGCTGGTTCACCGGTACCTAAACAGGTGCTTGAAATTTTATCATATTCACAATTGGAGTATTTAAATGAAAAGTACACTGATTGGGTACCAAGTGGTCATAATCAAGATTATGATCTGAAAAGTGCGCTGATTAATATTTTAGATTACCATCACAGAATATTTATTGGTGAAATTACTCCAGATTATGGTGATGATGACTTACTAAACGTATGGGATTTGGAATACAAGAGACGAGTCTTATCATGGTTTCAGTATCATAACCAAGATGCTGAGGAAGCATTTGGTACAACACTTTTACCATTAATTATTCCAAAGATCCATAAAGAGTATAAAGGTAGTCATGGTGTCATCCCACCATCCGTCAAGGCTAATCTTTCAATAGTATTCTCCATACTTAGCGAGAGCCAAGTGTTTAAAGGTGAAGATTCATCTGCTCCGTCATCTTTGGAAGGTGGCGGGGATAATGTTATGGATGTTGGTAAGTGTTTGTTTGTGAATGTTGTTAATCTTTTGTGTTTATTATCATATCCAAGTATTAATATTAGTCTTAAATCTTTATACCCCTGCAGATGTAGATTTTACAAATAGTGGAGGTGGTGATATAGATATGGATGTGAATGCATTGGATGCATCTCAACATCTAGAAGGTACAGCCATGGAAGTAGAGGATCCACTAGTTGATACTACCGCGGTAGAAGCATGTAACAATATCAACACTGCCGATATCACGTCCCCAACTACAACTAATGAGGCCGGTGTTGATACAACGTTGTTTGATAGGTTGAACGGCCATCTTTACCCGCATTTGGCACGAAAGAGAAAGTTAGACATTACCAATCTTGAGAAGAGTGAAGAGAAGAAGAAAGAGAAGAAACAACAGAGACATGAGGATGCCAATATTGGGCAAGCAAATCGTGATGACGGTAAGTAATGTGTTTGTGTATATATGTGTATAGTCATTTGTCGTCTTTGTCTAAAGAGAAACCTCACCTGTGCCTTTCCATTATTAAACAGACGCTGACAATAATGTTCATCAACTGGTACCTCCACCGAATCAACAAACACTGTCACCACAAGCAGCTGCAGTACCTTCATCTAATCCCCACTCACAACCTCCACTTACTCCTCTAGAGGTTGCAATGGCGGCATATAATGCACGTCCCATTCAACTTGAAAGAAACAACAAAGTATTTGCCGATCGACCTCTATACCGTGTCGATGTTACAATGCCATCAAATGTTGATGGGGAGATTGGACTTGGAGTGAGGACTAATCACGTTTTTGCTCGGCCTCAATTAAATGGCATTCACAACTCATCCTGCCTGCTCGGTCAAATCCCGTCTGTCTTTCTCGATCAAGGGTATTTGCTTGTTGCTACTGAAGCTTGTGGCAACTCATGTCAATCGTACAAAACCCACAAGCATATTGATATGCTCAAGGAAGCGTGTAGTACATCGGATAGAACTGCGTCGCTAGTATTGGCGAAACCTTTCATCAATACATTACAAGAGGCTGTAATTCAATTGGAAGAGAAGTTAAAGCTAGCCGCCAATGCACCCGACTTTCAAGGCGAGGTTGCTCAGGTATTTCGTGATTTTCTGGTCTTTGTTTACACTCACAAGGACACTCCTGCGTGCAAGAGATTCTTCTTCGACAACCCAGAGGTATTTCCAACATTTGAACAGGCTAAGAAAGATGCCGGGGGTGGAGGCGTTTATATTGGCATTATACAGTTATGTCTTTTTCTCAAGTTTGGCACTTCATTGACAAACTGCAATAATCGAAAGGAGAAACAAGATTTGAAGAAGTCTTGGATGTTCTGCACCTTGGAAGAGGCACTCAATATTGTTCCATCAAGCTTTATCGACCGTCTCGAGGCAATAGATATTCCAAGTCTGAGGCCTGATTCATCCAAAGCCGTGACTAAGCGGCAGTATTGTGCCATTCTCCTCATTGAAGGTACTCTTTCAAGTACTCGTCCAACCATCACAAACAACGTCGGAGACCGAATGTTACATGTGCCACCGCCCAGTGCATTAGAAATAACAAATCCACACGTTCCTCAATCAAAAACTGACGAGCTAAGTGATGGGGGTTATCTCAAGCTGGGTGACAAGGGTCACGTTATTGGATCGTGGTCAACTATGCCTTTTGATATGGACCGGCTCCGTAACGGCACTCTCAACCTGCCCGAATTATCCAGATTTGCCAATGATGCTCTACTACAACATCATCTGCCAAAGAAGAGTCCCGAGGATGTACTCAAATTCTTCTTGTTCAAACAAATCTTAGGTGAAATGTATACGGGGTTCACTGACTGTGTCAAGATATCTCCTTGGATTACTCGAGTTATCAAGGTTGTGGAGAAGATGATAGATATCATGAAGGAAGGAGATGTGTTAGCTCAATATGAGGAAGATGGCACCGTCGATGATGAAACCAAATCAAAGCTTGAGGAATGCTTGGCCGATATGATTGAGTTTGCCAAGGAGAATGGCGAATACCAACCAGCATCTGACAAAGAGGTTGCCGCAGGTTGTGTTGAAGTATTGGAGGATCTTATCAACAAACTCTCTCTAGATACAGTCATATACATTGAGACATCGACATATGAAGCTCTCAAACGTCACAAGCGACGCTTTTACAACAAGTTCTTCAAGGGATACAAGAGTGTTGTTGAAGTGTTGGAAGGCAACAGATTAAAGTTCATGAAGCATACAAGTAAAAAGCGGCATCGATTTGTAGTATTGGGTACGCCCTTTGTTGCATACACAATACCAAAGGCAGCAACTCTTGAGGCTCGAGGTACATCATTACAATCACAGAATGCACTTTTGAAAGTACTGGTATCACTAGGAATGACGGATAAAGACGAGGCCGAGAAAATTCTACGCCGCAATGAATCATTTTTCAACTTTATGGACTGGAGTAGTGAAGATGGTGATGCAGGTGAAGGCACAGTACAGTTGGCTCTAAATCTTCATCTCCCTCCAAATATGTGCCGAGGATATTCTCTACCCGGCTTCAAGTGTTTACAACGACTACTCCCTCTTCCATATCGAACAATATTGCTCTTCCGTCTCATGATGGGACCATTAATGCTGAAGTTACTACTAGATGCTCGTGGTGGAAAACTTGGTCCTACTGCTTGCTTGCCAATTGAAGTAAATGGCAAGACTTGCAACGGTGTACCGGCCATTGGTCGTTTTGCTGCGACTCCATGTGGTTGTACGAAGGGTGGACTTGAATTGAACATGTTCAAGGCTCAAGATTCTACATCACTTTTACATGGATACATTTGTTGCAAACACTGTTTAACGGCAATGCACTATCGATTGAAAACTATTACTGCTGAAGCATTGGCATATGGGATAGACATCAATCAAATCGCTAAGCTTCAACGTCGGATATCAGCAGTTTGCAATTCATTTGCAACAGACTCAACTCTTGTGCCAAATTATGAAGTGACGAAACATTTGATGCAACAGAACGGCTTATCTGTGAGTGATGACAACCTTGTCAAACTTCTAAGTCAGTGGGCGGGCCAACCTGATCGATCTGGTCCACGCCATGTCCGTGTAATCCTCAGACCTTACGATGTCTTGCCCACCGCCTATGACACCAACACTACTTTCCGAGGTATCATTGAGTCATTGAAACCATACTACTACAATAAGAGTCCAGCATACCAAACAGCAGTAGTTGATCACGTATTGAAAGAGTGGCGTGCTAAACGAGGTAGATTTATGACAGAAACAAGTCCTGGCTCTTGGGAAGAGATGAATGACAATTCTGCTAGAGAAAGATGTATCCAAGCATTCAATACATAGATCATTTTATACTCTTACATACTTATAAAACAATAACTTCATCAATTGATCGCAATTTTATTCACATTATAGTTTTGTCTGTCAGAGGTTGTATTGTACAATAGCTTAGCACAAGAAGTTGATAGATAGAAGGCAAGCAACTTTGCTCGGATCTAATGAGTCTGAGAGTAGTTGATTTCGTTTTGTCGCCATTAATTCACAATATCTTTAACTGCGTTATTGACCACTAATTCAAAGCATTGCAACTCAACTCAACTATCATGGCATCTAAAGTTAATACAGCGCCAATCAAGTGGGCACAGAGATCAGATTCTCTATATATCACAATCGCTCTCGCCGGTGAGTTAAAATTGTACGGTCATATGCCGTATATATCGCGAAAAACAAAATTGCATATCTTGTGTCCTTTTTTTTTATTGGCCAGCTGCGGCATTGCAACCACAAGCTTGGCTTACCTATTGATTTCAGCCTACTAACTAACCTTTCATATCTATACTTTCTTTTATACAATAAATACATACCAAACTCGTAGATGTCGATAAAGATGCAACCATCAATCTAAAAGATGAAACACTAACATTCAAGGGCAAATCTGAAAACAAAGAGTATGAATTAGATATTGTATTTTTCAAACCAGTCGACTCCGAGGGCTCCACATACAAGGTATTACCCCGAAGTGTAGTAATGCATGTTATGAAGAAGGAGAAGGATGATGAAGAATTTTGGCCAAGATTATTGAAGGATAAGGCATTGGAGAAAAACCGGGTGAGTGCTCAATACTCTTTTTGTATGTTTTCATATTGCAATGTTGTGTAAAGTGTTCATATATTGTTTGAAAGTTTGGATTGTACTCATATAATATATGTTTTTGTGTATGCTTTGATAGGTTAAAATTGATTGGGATAGATATGTTGATGAAGATGAGGAAGAAGAAGGCTTTGACAAATCAGCAGTAAGTTATTATATGATTATTATGCTTTTTACAGGGTAGACTATGCATCCAAAGACAACTCATTCATAATGTCAAACTTATATCGCTTTCTTAAATCACCTACTATAGCTTGAAGGAGGTAAGAGTTGACCAGAAAGAGAAGTAGTAATAATGTGATTGTGTACAACATTTTCTGTAGCTAAATCTTCTTCTAATCTTACTCGTACACACTTAAGGTATGGGCATGGGAGGCGCTGGAGGCATGCCTGGTATGGGTGGTATGGACATGGCATCAATGATGGCGTGAGTATTGTTTCAGTAGGATGTTGCCATGTTTTAGAGAATTTCTATCAAAATCGTCAGCTAATATCTCTTTCATTTGTTTCAAACTCAGTGGCATGGGAGGCGGTGGAGGCATGCCTGGCATGGGCGGTGGAGGTCCTGGCGGCATGGATATGGAAGCATTAATGAAGCAGATGGGTGATATGGGAGGTGGATCTGCAGGTAAGTGACGTTTGTATTGTTTTATGATATGAATTCGTGTGTTCAATATGAAGTCTCGTTATTTGGCTACTTCGTTCAGCCTTCCATTACCTTCATTGATTGCTCTTGCAGACCTCATACTAACATATGCTCTAATGACTTCTCTTTCATCTTCATAAACTGTAAAACGCGCATCTTCCAGGAGGTGCTGGTGGTGCAGATTCGGACGATGATGACTCGGATGATGATGATTTGCCAGACCTCGAGGAGTCATAAATCTTTTCATAAACATATATGCAAGCCGGCTTTAGAGATGAATGAAGAGATACTTGATGTTAGTACGACGGAAGGGTGATCTTTGGTAACATCAATTGACTTTACAATGTCTGCTAGGTGTTGGAAACATGATCCCCTCCAGTCGTCAATCCAAAGCTGCTAATACATAAAGAACAATGCAAATGAGTATCAAGTACACAACTTTATAATCTTATATATTCTCCCTAGAAACGAAACCAAATATCAAGGTTTGGGAATAACAAACGTCTCTAGGACTTGTCTATGATATAAAGCTCTGTAATCTACTCTTCTCAGAGAGTATCTGGGCGTGTTTATCTGTTTCTATCCATGACCAGGATGCCATTCATCGTCCTCATCATACTCTCGCGCCCCCGTTACATTATCATCATCTTCGTCCATCTTCATAACGTCATCTTCGTCATTATCCATGTTGTTATCTTCCTGTTTCTGACTCTTTTGACCTTTAATAGTAGCCTCCATTCTACTTCTACGGATCAACTGTTCAATTTTGTTATCGACAGTATCATAATTAGTAGCACCACTGGCGGCGCCACTTCCATTTCCAATTGAGGGCATGGCTTGCCTTCTCCCAAAGACGAGTTGATACATGGCATCTCGAATGCTACTCTCGCTAACACTACTTCCATCACAGCTTTCGTGATCACTATTATTGTTATTCTCGTCATCTATTGACATTTCACTACTATTCCTTCTGTATTCATGTTCATTTGGATTTGTCGGATTTCCATCTAATTGATGTTGTGTAGACCCATATAACTCTGATGTTACATTGGTCGGAGATATATCATTTCTATCTGATGGCGGATCTATTGGCAGATTCTGTTGCTGTTCCTGACTACTTTCTACAACTTCAGTTCTTGGAATCTTTGCTTTCGGACAATCTTCAATATCATTCTTCCGTTTACTACCAGCTGAATAATTACCAGGAGGATCCGGTGCGCTAAGTGAATTTCTGCTAAACGATAAACCCAACTCGTCAATAGTGCGAGGTCTTTTATGTTGGTGCATAAGTTGTTCACTGTCGTATGTTGTTGCTGAAGATGATGTAACATCATCTTCGGGTGGATCAATTGGTCTCCGCTTTTGACCACTGAAAGTTTGGCGTTCATTATTGACCGCTGCTGCGCTACTATTTGATATTGATGTACTCATCCTCTAGAGTTATACCTCTAGTTTTAGTTTTGGTAATAATAATATTTTATATTATAATTTTGATGCTCTTGCTTAGGCGGTATCGTATCTGTTTAAACTCTGATTAATTACTGATATTGATATATTTATGATCCTGTATATATAATAAACCTAGCTATCAGGAGCATCATCGCAACATCTGTTTGTGATCATCATCATGCCTCTCACTTGCTACTTGCTTTAGAGTGTAGGATACCCTTATCTGTTAACTACAACACACATCACTCAATCACCCAGTCATTTTTCACATCAGAATACATCATCACTCTCAACATAATACCAACAAGGTATCAATACAATGGGCGGCAAGAGAAGAATACGAGCTATGAACTCTGTTATATCAATAATATCACTGCTATCAGCGGCGGTGACTGAGATAGAGTCATTTTCATCCACATCACAAAGAAAAATATCAACTCTAACTAACAACCCATCACATACGCATCAACCACAACATAATTGCATTACATCGCAATTACAATCAATGGTATCAGATGAAGAAGCTGAATTACTATTAGATGATTTCTATAATGACGCTGATGCAGTAGATTATGTAGCTAATTTTGAAGCCGAAACTAACCCAACAACAACAACAACACAGCATCAACAACAGAATACACCAATTAGACGATTTAAACGTCCAAAGAAGGTACCATTAATAGCAGTAGTTGGACGACCAAATGTCGGTAAATCTGCATTAGTAAATAGATTAGCAGGACAACAGTCAGGCGGGGCAATCGTAGCCGATGAAGAGGGTATAACACGTGATAGGACATATCGTAATGCAGATTTTCTCGGCGAGGCATTTCAATTAGTTGATACCGGTGGCTTAGTATTTGATGATACAGATGCCATCTTTGCAAAAGAGATACGTGAACAGGCTATGATTGCAATTGAAGAATCGGTTGGTGTTATATTGGTAGTGGATGGACAAGTCGGGCCAACTGCAATGGATGAACAACTCGCATCCTTCTTACGGAAGGAGGTTACGAAGAAAATGCCAGTATTGTTGGCTGTGAATAAATGTGAAAGTGATAAGAATGGTGCATATTTAGCATCCCAAT
>Ga0214480_100901_pt1 | contig 14241 bp, 8 predicted proteins | sample M1_20Mar14CPVII9_3_FD_165042 | JGI IMG/M metagenome (GOLD analysis project Ga0214480, IMG submission 165042) | Marine eukaryotic communities from Monterey Bay, California, United States - M1_20Mar14CPVII9sort6BwellE17 | ecosystem: Environmental > Aquatic > Marine > Unclassified | place: USA... | reverse complement strand
TCGACGGTAGACAGAACCACAGCATGTGGTATCTACCAATAGCGTAGGCGTATCGTCTCTATCTAAGTCGAAGTACATACGCTCTAGAATGACATAAAGAATAGTCACAAATCACACGCCATCACGTGAATTACTAATCACGTGACCTGACACGTGAAGTAGCCTCCCACGTCACTCAAGATCATACTTCAAGCGGCCTCAGAGCCACTCATTCTCCTCATCTTGAACACGTCAACACTCACGTGCCGGAAGAGCTGGAACCAGCAATGAACTATGCACAGAGGATGAATCATTCATCCTCACAATTTTTTGCAGCTCTGCTTCAAAAGCTAGTTTCCAGTCAATCAATTTTTCCCTATCATTACCATGGTAAGTGCAGATATACTAGCCTCGAAGCAGCGGAATAACGGGGGATTGATCAGGGTGATATGGACTGTGTGTCGTAAAGAATATGCTATATATTTGGCTCCTGTCTACGCCGCTCTAGAGTCTTTCTCTACTGCTAAACACAAAACGATCTCTCTGATCGATGATGAGTTTCTCTCATTCAATTCAAAAAATAAAATTTAAACACACAACACGACACGCTGGTCGTTCTGTAACTGATTCACAGCCAAAACTGGGCACACCGATCCACAGAAATCCACCATATCAGAGTTCAATTCTCTTTGTTCCATGCAAAAGATTGTCACTAACAACCTTTTTTCTCACCAAATCCACAGATCTCAACAAGCCAAGCAGCTAAACACCTCGCCGCAACATCCGGAGGACGTTCTGTCGCCGGTAGTCTTGGTGTATCAACCCTCTACACCAAGGTCAATCCAACCAACGTCAATCAAGGTGTTGTGTACAGCTTTGGTGAACCTACCTCATCTAAAACATCATCAACTATCCACGCTAAGTTCATCGATAGCAATGATTCCGATCGTCAAAAGATGGCATTCTCCACCAAGGGCGATGCCGTTGGTATTCACTACGTCGCCACCGGAGCCACATCTGACAGGATTGAGTATAGTCTCCTTACCACCCTCGTCTCTGATCCAAATGGAGGACGTCATTCGAAAGTAATCGGCCTCAACTCTAACAACACCATCGAGGCAAAATGTACCATCCTCAACGATGCCTCCTCCATCACTTCGAACGTATTCGTCCTCGCACCATCAACAACACTTGCCGGCTATCCCAGCGTCGGCAAGGAGGATATCACCAAGGAACATCCAAAATTGGGTCAGTATTGCAAAGAGGATGACGTCACTTATCGCATTGCAATGGTTCCTCTTTGTATGCTCATCACGAAGACCTCCCATCCAGTCCGCGGTAAGGCAAACGAGAACACTATCGGTGCTCTTGAGCAAACCGATGACGATGCATACACCAAGGATGTGGAGGCACTCCAGAAGAAACTCGATCAAGCGACAGCACCAACTGTACCTCCAGGCGTCCCTCTTACCATCCAAACCACTGCAGCAGCATCAGTTATGGACAGTGCCATTCCCAGGAAGGACCGCAACAAGTATTTGGGTACTCTTGGTATGGCTGGAGAACCTATCAACATCGATGATGCCACCGCCGGTAAGTATCACACCAACTACGGTATCCTTTTTCTGTGCATATCACATGCATATCATTTCTACCACTCATATAAGCACATATACTAACACCATTTTCCTTCTCTACACCTCTCATATAACCAAAACAATAGGTGGGGACGACATCGGTGCCCTCAACAACAACGCTATCGTCAAGGCCAGGTTACAACTCAAGTTTGTCCACTTCGATGACAACACGGGCAATTATGCATTCCTACCCTTCACCAACGCTGGCGATGCTATTATGAGTGCATCCAATGCAAGGACCAAGAACATGCTCATGGCAAGTAGTGTACGCTCATTGGAGAGTACATTGGAAGCCTCTTCCAACCCCTATGACAGCCGTGCCTTGATGCCAATCCTACTCCCAGCTCAGATCGTAAGTATCGCCAACATCTGTTAACCTACTTCCAACTGCATAACCTCACTTGCAATACCCTCTCTCTCAACACCAGGCACTCCTCGCCAACGGATGTTACCGTTCCACTGTCCTTCTTGACTTTAAAGACGCTGAGAAACCGAGTGGAGCAACCCTCGCCTGGCTGGCCACTGACAGTAACAACGTGTCGATTAAGTCAGGAAGTAGCATCAGCGCTGCCGGCAGCAAACGCTTCCTCGAGGACATCTTGGGTCAAACGGAAGAGAAGAAGGTAAGCCCTTACCTGCATACATACTCAATGATCAGAATACTCACACTACTATATCCCTCACTCTGACCACAGTCGTCCATCAGCACTAACATCAACGCCGTCAAGGAGCTCACATCCTTGTCAATGGTCGACCTACTCCTCTGTAACGCTCAAGCCTTTATCAAGCTTTGGATTCAGATTCCTGAAGGCTGCGAGCTGATCCCGTTTGAACTCGACTGTTACTATACTTTGCTGGATCGTATCTCGAAGGCTGACTTTCGCCGTCGTGTCATCGAAGACAATAGTACCAAGATCTTGTACTACATCTTCTCCATGGCAGAACAAGTTAGCGTAGGATGCAGCAAGTTGGGTGACGACATGGGCAACATCCTGGCTCTCAACTCCAATAAGCCTGAGGGAGTTAATGTGAAACTCCTGTTTTCCGTCGCCACTACCTTCAAACAGAACATGGCATCCCTCGACGCATTTGTTAGTGGAGCCAGTGCACCCGACACACAGCTCTTCACCAACAGTCCCACCCACCAACACCTTCGTAACATGGAACTTGAGAAGACGGTAGCCTCTCTCGGCCTTCCTGGAGCCCAAAGGCGTAAGTACAAATTGTGTAATTAATCCTCAAACACCTCTCACCAATACCTTCTCACTTCACTCTCAATACAGGTGGCTCTTCTAGCACTGGGCAAGACTCCAAGCGCGGCCGCCACGTCCAGTCGAGCATCCAAGCCTCCCTGGGAACACAGGAAGACACGGAAGGATGCATCAAGTACACCGGACCAGGTCGTATGCCACTCCCTGCCCACCCAGGCCACAACGGATATGTCAAGTACTGTGCACCATTCCTCAAGGAAGGAGCATGGTGTCGCTACAAAGGGCAATGCAAGATGGACCACACTAAGCTTGACGACATGTCCTTGGAGTGTAAGAAACTCTGGTGCGACCTTGTTCGGGAAACCAAGGATATGTCGTTCAATAAGAAACGCGTCAAGTCTGCCGTCTTCTTCTTGGATGAAAAGCCAGCCGCCAACGCCGACAAGAAGTAAGTTGTTGGCTTAGACTTGCCCTTTCCACTAGACCTTTTAGTTCTTGAACATACCAAAGTGATATGTACTCTGAATAGTTTTTCTAGTTAATGACATGCTATTTTAAACACAACATTAGCATTGACACTTACCTTTCATACTTATTTACCTATCAAACTAATTAGGCAACCGAAGCACACTGTGATTACCTACACCACCAAGCCTATACCAAAATCAGCCACTTCAGCTCATCGGGTGGGAAACACTGAACAGAAGAAGTGCAGGATACCCATCTACTCTAGTACACCTCAACCCAAGTGCACCGAGTCGCCTCGGTATACCATAAAGACTGAGAAGAAGAGGGAGGCAACTGCTCCACAAGAAGCGATATATGCTCCAAATAAGAAAAGAAGGAAAACAAGTCTCCTCTTCAGCAGTAGTATGCCCAAGGCTAAGGCGGATACTGGTTTGAAACATCGTCCGCTACTGAATGCATATCAACAGAAATATCTAGGCGTATCAACATCTGAGGATGTGAAGAATGGTACGTCTTCAATTGAAAATGATTATAATGCAACGCATCCTATCGGCAATGGCCAGTCCAACATGCAAAGTTGGAAAAGATTGCTTCCATCCCGAAGTACTCTATATAGAGAAGAGTTTGGAAAGCCAGATACTTCACACTCCTTCACCCAAGAAGCGAGTGGAGAGACTATATTGCACTTCGTCCTCAAGTCAGGATATCTACATGAGGACGACATAACAATAGTGCATAAAGTACATCCACTAGTGGCGCATCTTGACAATATGAGAATCAAGCTCGCCGACTACGATTTCACAAGTATCCGAAATATCAACAAAGATTGGGCGAAACAAAAGAAGATATCTAAACTTAAAGCTCGACAGATGTTAGCATGCCTTTTCCACTACGATTTAGATGTATCCTTACTCATGAGATATCTGGGCAACAACTACACAGCATCTTATAGGGAAGTTGATGAGACGGTATCTATCCTCAAACAACACAAGATATGTGATGATCTAATACAAAGATATATCCGCGTAATGACCATCGGCTGCCCAGCAAAGATGGTCGCAGAGACATCACGAGACAATGTGATGACCTATTTCAGAGGTGGCAACAATCCATCCATTAAGAAGAGCCTACCTCGTGTCATGGATACCATGAATAAAGAAGAGAGAAACAATTTTGTTATCCCTATACCTTCTTGGATTGCAAGGTTCGTACCTCATCTATTCTTCACACCACAACACCTGTTGGAAAAAGAAAATAAGAAAGCACGTCAAATCTTTGATGCAAAGTATAGATACAATGCTGAAAGCAAGTCGGTAAATATGTTCACCTCAACAGCGGAGGGCACAGAATTGCAATGCGATTTTGGTGATACCCTCCTACGTCTCCTCACACGGATTTGGAATCTCCGCATAACATACCCCAATAAAGATATAGTACTACATGCCAATGATGTGAAGAGTTGCTTCAGACAACTCAAACATCATCCTGATGTGATGGGTGCATTTTCATATATCATCGACGAGTATCTATTTTTGCAATGCAGCCTCACTTTTGGTTCAGACTTCAGCCCAGCAAACTGGGAAGTAGTAAGACGAATAGCCGAGAAGTTAGCTGAATCACTGTTCGATGACACTTCACTGATAAGTAAACATAGACAATACCTTGACCGTCTACGATGGAAGAAGGATTTAGGTAAGAAATCAGCCGTCTTTTCTCCTGCAAAAGAAGACGATATCAACCATGGAGTACTCAATGATCAAGGAGAGCCTATTAACACGCCACATGCTTTCTATGTAGACGATGATGTCTATGGAGAGATGTTTGATGTACGGCGTATAGAACAAGCAGTAGCAGCAAGTATCGAAGCAATATTCATACTACTCGGCCCATCGTGTTTGCAATGTCGACAAGATGCAGTCAGCTTTGACAAGATGGAAGAGATGATGATCAACTATCTCAACAGAATACTCGGAAGAATCATTAATACACGTACAATGATGATAACTACACCAAAAGACTACATCGATTCTACTGTATGCCTACTACGTAGTAGATGGCACAATCGACGACAGACTTTCTTTATAAACGAATTAGAGATACTGGCAGGACAACTAGGCCACATCAGCGAGACAGTCCCATGGTTGAGATTCCTTCTGGCACAGGTGTATACCAGTATTGCACATGGCCTAGGCTGCGCCCAATCACATCTCTATAATACACGTAAACAGTTCCGCGAACTATTGAAAATGATAAAAGCCGATAATGAGTTTCTGAAGGGACATGGCCTGTCCAAAGACAAGTCCTCGAAAGACCAAGACCAGCCCAAGGTCGAAAATGACTGCATTGCAAACAAAAATGGCATAGAGATTGACCAAACCATGGCAAGAACACGACATAGATTATCATTCAATTTATCGAAAACAGCAAAGGAAATGCACCACTGTCGCCTTGCTATCCCATTCAATAGGACGTTGAGAAAGGAACTGAAGCTGATAGAAGCAGCCCTAAGTGATCCAAGCATCGATAAACAACGCCCAATAGCTCACATTATACCCCGCATGCCTAGCGCTATCGGACATAGTGATAGCTGCCTCCGCGCAGCAGGGGGATTCTCAATAGAAATGGGTTTTTACTGGTATATAGAGTGGCCAGAGGAGATACAAAGACGTACCCTAAGGTACGTAAGAGACAACTCCAACAACAACTTAATATCTATCAATGTACTCGAGTATGCTGCCCTTATCATCAACTATTGTGCAGCTACACATTATTACAATACTTATCACAATGATCCTTCCGATCCATACCCCACGGTACTCTTATATGCTGACAATACTACAGCAGAGGCATGGGCGAAGATGAAACAATGCAAAACATCTCTAATAGGTCGCAATTTAGGCCTAATGCAATGCGCTCTAATGTTGAACAACCGTGTGGGTATCAATATTGCCCATGTCACTACAAAAGACAACGTCATTGCCGATAGGATATCACGCATCAAAAAAGAATCTAACTTTATACCTCACTTCGATCAACTTCAACAGGAATTCCCACAGCTGACCTCTTGTCGGCGTTTCCACCCAAGTGCAGAGCTCGTCTCATGCATTATGGACATTTTGTTATCCAAGAAGCAATTCGATCCGCTGGAAGCAAGAAACAAGGTACTAGCAACTCTAGGACAGAACACTATCTAAGATTTGCAAAGCAAATGGATCTCGATGATCCTTGCATGCCTGAGTTACTAATAGATGCACGAAACTTTTTCTTAGCATGCTACCTCGTATCTAATGTACAAGGAGAAACTATATTAGGTAGCACAATACGTCATGCCACCTTACGCCAGTATCTAACTGCCGCGGTTAAACTATTTAACGACAGAAAAATCCCAACATCTTCCTACGACTCTATCAACTATGTTGACATGATACTAAAAGCAGTCAGAGATTACGAAAGAGTACCAAATCGGCGCAATATGATCACCGACGATATGATGGTGTACTTACTTCAACTTGCACAAGCGGACAACAAAGACGGTAGCGTTGCCGCAATAGTCGACTGGATTATCCTAGGACGATACACTGGATTCAGGATGAGTGAATGGGCCCAATCTACACAGACAAAGTATGCAAAGATAGATCACTGGCCGAACCAACCGCCTATGGCTATGATATATACTGACTTTGTCTTCCTAGGAGAAGACCAACGACGTATACACATCAATAAGAATACTACATATGAAGAACTACTAGAATCAGTCGAGTATGTGGAGATACAATGGCGACACCAGAAGAATAAAGACCACGGACAGAAGATTCCCTTTGCACGAGATCGTATCAATAACGATTATTGTCCAGTACTAGCAGCAATCCGCATTGCAATGCGTGTGTTACGGTTAAATGCCCCAAAAGAGGAACCGTTGGCTATCTTCAAACACTATACGAAGGGCAAACTGTTCATCACAGACAATATGGTCCAAAAACTACTCCGTAAAGTAGCACAAAAAGTCATGAACATCAAAGACAAATCAGAATTGCAAAAGTGGTCCACACACTCGATAAGAGTTACTGCTGCCAACCTTCTCCATAGAGAGAAGTTTGCAGATACATTCATCCAGACAAGGTTGCGATGGAAGAGCTTGTCATTCCTGACATACCTCCGAAACACAATATACTCGGCAAGCTTGCATACTTGTGCTCTGCGTATATCAAACTCTAATTTACCACCAAAAGTCGAAAGAGTATACCGCGAAGACGAACCCCACGAACAAGTTACTAGTGCCAAATACACTCTTTCCCCGCCTATTGCAGAACAATAACCTATCACAATATATATCTTTACTTATACAATGCACGAGGATACTCCTCCTTTTTTTCTTTTTTTCTTTTTTTCATGTTCTCCGCATGATGGGCAGTCCAACGAGACAAGCCGAGCTGACCTCGCCGCACCAAGATGATTATGCTACACAACACATCTAGAATCATCACACATGGGCGGAAGCAACGAGGTCTGTCAGAAGTCCTGACTAGGGGTTGGTACAAAAGTCAAACTAGAGTTTTAGAATTTTGTATGTAACCAACCTAATAGAGAATTTAGTTACAAAACAACACGTGTCTGCATTCTCTCATACCTAGTATCTCATCTCATCACAGGACTACCATCAAGCGAGGATCAAGGCGCGACGTTAGGTTATCTGGACGTAGGAAGATAATCGACGGTAGACAGAACCACAGCATGTGGTATCTACCAATAGCGTAGGCGTATCGTCTCTATCTAAGTCGAAGTACATACGCTCTAGAATGACATAAAGAATAGTCACAAATCACACGCCATCACGTGAATTACTAATCACGTGACCTGACACGTGAAGTAGCCTCCCACGTCACTCAAGATCATACTTCAAGCGGCCTCAGAGCCACTCATTCTCCTCATCTTGAACACGTCAACACTCACGTGCCGGAAGAGCTGGAACCAGCAATGAACTATGCACAGAGGATGAATCATTCATCCTCACAATTTTTTGCAGCTCTGCTTCAAAAGCTAGTTTCCAGTCAATCAATTTTTCCCTATCATTACCATGGTAAGTGCAGATATACTAGCCTCGAAGCAGCGGAATAACGGGGGATTGATCAGGGTGATATGGACTGTGTGTCGTAAAGAATATGCTATATATTTGGCTCCTGTCTACGCCGCTCTAGAGTCTTTCTCTACTGCTAAACACAAAACGATCTCTCTGATCGATGATGAGTTTCTCTCATTCAATTCAAAAAATAAAATTTAAACACACAACACGACACGCTGGTCGTTCTGTAACTGATTCACAGCCAAAACTGGGCACACCGATCCACAGAAATCCACCATATCAGAGTTCAATTCTCTTTGTTCCATGCAAAAGATTGTCACTAACAACCTTTTTTCTCACCAAATCCACAGATCTCAACAAGCCAAGCAGCTAAACACCTCGCCGCAACATCCGGAGGACGTTCTGTCGCCGGTAGTCTTGGTGTATCAACCCTCTACACCAAGGTCAATCCAACCAACGTCAATCAAGGTGTTGTGTACAGCTTTGGTGAACCTACCTCATCTAAAACATCATCAACTATCCACGCTAAGTTCATCGATAGCAATGATTCCGATCGTCAAAAGATGGCATTCTCCACCAAGGGCGATGCCGTTGGTATTCACTACGTCGCCACCGGAGCCACATCTGACAGGATTGAGTATAGTCTCCTTACCACCCTCGTCTCTGATCCAAATGGAGGACGTCATTCGAAAGTAATCGGCCTCAACTCTAACAACACCATCGAGGCAAAATGTACCATCCTCAACGATGCCTCCTCCATCACTTCGAACGTATTCGTCCTCGCACCATCAACAACACTTGCCGGCTATCCCAGCGTCGGCAAGGAGGATATCACCAAGGAACATCCAAAATTGGGTCAGTATTGCAAAGAGGATGACGTCACTTATCGCATTGCAATGGTTCCTCTTTGTATGCTCATCACGAAGACCTCCCATCCAGTCCGCGGTAAGGCAAACGAGAACACTATCGGTGCTCTTGAGCAAACCGATGACGATGCATACACCAAGGATGTGGAGGCACTCCAGAAGAAACTCGATCAAGCGACAGCACCAACTGTACCTCCAGGCGTCCCTCTTACCATCCAAACCACTGCAGCAGCATCAGTTATGGACAGTGCCATTCCCAGGAAGGACCGCAACAAGTATTTGGGTACTCTTGGTATGGCTGGAGAACCTATCAACATCGATGATGCCACCGCCGGTAAGTATCACACCAACTACGGTATCCTTTTTCTGTGCATATCACATGCATATCATTTCTACCACTCATATAAGCACATATACTAACACCATTTTCCTTCTCTACACCTCTCATATAACCAAAACAATAGGTGGGGACGACATCGGTGCCCTCAACAACAACGCTATCGTCAAGGCCAGGTTACAACTCAAGTTTGTCCACTTCGATGACAACACGGGCAATTATGCATTCCTACCCTTCACCAACGCTGGCGATGCTATTATGAGTGCATCCAATGCAAGGACCAAGAACATGCTCATGGCAAGTAGTGTACGCTCATTGGAGAGTACATTGGAAGCCTCTTCCAACCCCTATGACAGCCGTGCCTTGATGCCAATCCTACTCCCAGCTCAGATCGTAAGTATCGCCAACATCTGTTAACCTACTTCCAACTGCATAACCTCACTTGCAATACCCTCTCTCTCAACACCAGGCACTCCTCGCCAACGGATGTTACCGTTCCACTGTCCTTCTTGACTTTAAAGACGCTGAGAAACCGAGTGGAGCAACCCTCGCCTGGCTGGCCACTGACAGTAACAACGTGTCGATTAAGTCAGGAAGTAGCATCAGCGCTGCCGGCAGCAAACGCTTCCTCGAGGACATCTTGGGTCAAACGGAAGAGAAGAAGGTAAGCCCTTACCTGCATACATACTCAATGATCAGAATACTCACACTACTATATCCCTCACTCTGACCACAGTCGTCCATCAGCACTAACATCAACGCCGTCAAGGAGCTCACATCCTTGTCAATGGTCGACCTACTCCTCTGTAACGCTCAAGCCTTTATCAAGCTTTGGATTCAGATTCCTGAAGGCTGCGAGCTGATCCCGTTTGAACTCGACTGTTACTATACTTTGCTGGATCGTATCTCGAAGGCTGACTTTCGCCGTCGTGTCATCGAAGACAATAGTACCAAGATCTTGTACTACATCTTCTCCATGGCAGAACAAGTTAGCGTAGGATGCAGCAAGTTGGGTGACGACATGGGCAACATCCTGGCTCTCAACTCCAATAAGCCTGAGGGAGTTAATGTGAAACTCCTGTTTTCCGTCGCCACTACCTTCAAACAGAACATGGCATCCCTCGACGCATTTGTTAGTGGAGCCAGTGCACCCGACACACAGCTCTTCACCAACAGTCCCACCCACCAACACCTTCGTAACATGGAACTTGAGAAGACGGTAGCCTCTCTCGGCCTTCCTGGAGCCCAAAGGCGTAAGTACAAATTGTGTAATTAATCCTCAAACACCTCTCACCAATACCTTCTCACTTCACTCTCAATACAGGTGGCTCTTCTAGCACTGGGCAAGACTCCAAGCGCGGCCGCCACGTCCAGTCGAGCATCCAAGCCTCCCTGGGAACACAGGAAGACACGGAAGGATGCATCAAGTACACCGGACCAGGTCGTATGCCACTCCCTGCCCACCCAGGCCACAACGGATATGTCAAGTACTGTGCACCATTCCTCAAGGAAGGAGCATGGTGTCGCTACAAAGGGCAATGCAAGATGGACCACACTAAGCTTGACGACATGTCCTTGGAGTGTAAGAAACTCTGGTGCGACCTTGTTCGGGAAACCAAGGATATGTCGTTCAATAAGAAACGCGTCAAGTCTGCCGTCTTCTTCTTGGATGAAAAGCCAGCCGCCAACGCCGACAAGAAGTAAGTTGTTGGCTTAGACTTGCCCTTTCCACTAGACCTTTTAGTTCTTGAACATACCAAAGTGATATGTACTCTGAATAGTTTTTCTAGTTAATGACATGCTATTTTAAACACAACATTAGCATTGACACTTACCTTTCATACTTATTTACCTATCAAACTAATTAGGCAACCGAAGCACACTGTGATTACCTACACCACCAAGCCTATACCAAAATCAGCCACTTCAGCTCATCGGGTGGGAAACACTGAACAGAAGAAGTGCAGGATACCCATCTACTCTAGTACACCTCAACCCAAGTGCACCGAGTCGCCTCGGTATACCATAAAGACTGAGAAGAAGAGGGAGGCAACTGCTCCACAAGAAGCGATATATGCTCCAAATAAGAAAAGAAGGAAAACAAGTCTCCTCTTCAGCAGTAGTATGCCCAAGGCTAAGGCGGATACTGGTTTGAAACATCGTCCGCTACTGAATGCATATCAACAGAAATATCTAGGCGTATCAACATCTGAGGATGTGAAGAATGGTACGTCTTCAATTGAAAATGATTATAATGCAACGCATCCTATCGGCAATGGCCAGTCCAACATGCAAAGTTGGAAAAGATTGCTTCCATCCCGAAGTACTCTATATAGAGAAGAGTTTGGAAAGCCAGATACTTCACACTCCTTCACCCAAGAAGCGAGTGGAGAGACTATATTGCACTTCGTCCTCAAGTCAGGATATCTACATGAGGACGACATAACAATAGTGCATAAAGTACATCCACTAGTGGCGCATCTTGACAATATGAGAATCAAGCTCGCCGACTACGATTTCACAAGTATCCGAAATATCAACAAAGATTGGGCGAAACAAAAGAAGATATCTAAACTTAAAGCTCGACAGATGTTAGCATGCCTTTTCCACTACGATTTAGATGTATCCTTACTCATGAGATATCTGGGCAACAACTACACAGCATCTTATAGGGAAGTTGATGAGACGGTATCTATCCTCAAACAACACAAGATATGTGATGATCTAATACAAAGATATATCCGCGTAATGACCATCGGCTGCCCAGCAAAGATGGTCGCAGAGACATCACGAGACAATGTGATGACCTATTTCAGAGGTGGCAACAATCCATCCATTAAGAAGAGCCTACCTCGTGTCATGGATACCATGAATAAAGAAGAGAGAAACAATTTTGTTATCCCTATACCTTCTTGGATTGCAAGGTTCGTACCTCATCTATTCTTCACACCACAACACCTGTTGGAAAAAGAAAATAAGAAAGCACGTCAAATCTTTGATGCAAAGTATAGATACAATGCTGAAAGCAAGTCGGTAAATATGTTCACCTCAACAGCGGAGGGCACAGAATTGCAATGCGATTTTGGTGATACCCTCCTACGTCTCCTCACACGGATTTGGAATCTCCGCATAACATACCCCAATAAAGATATAGTACTACATGCCAATGATGTGAAGAGTTGCTTCAGACAACTCAAACATCATCCTGATGTGATGGGTGCATTTTCATATATCATCGACGAGTATCTATTTTTGCAATGCAGCCTCACTTTTGGTTCAGACTTCAGCCCAGCAAACTGGGAAGTAGTAAGACGAATAGCCGAGAAGTTAGCTGAATCACTGTTCGATGACACTTCACTGATAAGTAAACATAGACAATACCTTGACCGTCTACGATGGAAGAAGGATTTAGGTAAGAAATCAGCCGTCTTTTCTCCTGCAAAAGAAGACGATATCAACCATGGAGTACTCAATGATCAAGGAGAGCCTATTAACACGCCACATGCTTTCTATGTAGACGATGATGTCTATGGAGAGATGTTTGATGTACGGCGTATAGAACAAGCAGTAGCAGCAAGTATCGAAGCAATATTCATACTACTCGGCCCATCGTGTTTGCAATGTCGACAAGATGCAGTCAGCTTTGACAAGATGGAAGAGATGATGATCAACTATCTCAACAGAATACTCGGAAGAATCATTAATACACGTACAATGATGATAACTACACCAAAAGACTACATCGATTCTACTGTATGCCTACTACGTAGTAGATGGCACAATCGACGACAGACTTTCTTTATAAACGAATTAGAGATACTGGCAGGACAACTAGGCCACATCAGCGAGACAGTCCCATGGTTGAGATTCCTTCTGGCACAGGTGTATACCAGTATTGCACATGGCCTAGGCTGCGCCCAATCACATCTCTATAATACACGTAAACAGTTCCGCGAACTATTGAAAATGATAAAAGCCGATAATGAGTTTCTGAAGGGACATGGCCTGTCCAAAGACAAGTCCTCGAAAGACCAAGACCAGCCCAAGGTCGAAAATGACTGCATTGCAAACAAAAATGGCATAGAGATTGACCAAACCATGGCAAGAACACGACATAGATTATCATTCAATTTATCGAAAACAGCAAAGGAAATGCACCACTGTCGCCTTGCTATCCCATTCAATAGGACGTTGAGAAAGGAACTGAAGCTGATAGAAGCAGCCCTAAGTGATCCAAGCATCGATAAACAACGCCCAATAGCTCACATTATACCCCGCATGCCTAGCGCTATCGGACATAGTGATAGCTGCCTCCGCGCAGCAGGGGGATTCTCAATAGAAATGGGTTTTTACTGGTATATAGAGTGGCCAGAGGAGATACAAAGACGTACCCTAAGGTACGTAAGAGACAACTCCAACAACAACTTAATATCTATCAATGTACTCGAGTATGCTGCCCTTATCATCAACTATTGTGCAGCTACACATTATTACAATACTTATCACAATGATCCTTCCGATCCATACCCCACGGTACTCTTATATGCTGACAATACTACAGCAGAGGCATGGGCGAAGATGAAACAATGCAAAACATCTCTAATAGGTCGCAATTTAGGCCTAATGCAATGCGCTCTAATGTTGAACAACCGTGTGGGTATCA
>Ga0214480_100900_pt1 | contig 14241 bp, 7 predicted proteins | sample M1_20Mar14CPVII9_3_FD_165042 | JGI IMG/M metagenome (GOLD analysis project Ga0214480, IMG submission 165042) | Marine eukaryotic communities from Monterey Bay, California, United States - M1_20Mar14CPVII9sort6BwellE17 | ecosystem: Environmental > Aquatic > Marine > Unclassified | place: USA... | reverse complement strand
CTACACTATCCATCTCAGCCACGCCTCCAAAGCTAGTACCAACTGTCGCAGTTGCTTCCCCATCTACATCATCACCCCATCCCCAATTCGGTTGACTATTAGGATCACATTTAGTAAAGTTACCATAATACTCCTCTTGCCATTCCGAGGTAGCCTCTCTCATAATTAAATTGTTTGCATAATGATTTACGGCGTTCTCGATATCTTTTCGCAAATCTGAACACGAATCATATCCATCTGTACGCGTTATCACAATAGATGATGAAAGAGAGGTTTGTTAAGGTTTGTTAGTACATATCACTATGACTTGCAAGGTACACATTCATAAAACAATACTAACGCGGACTTTCCTGCTACCGATGGATCCATGATACGAACTTGTGCTTTTATTGGACCGTTACTATCTAGGAATTGTGATTTGTATACTTGTACTGTTGGTGATGATGCACCTAAGTAGTTATCAGTTGATGATGCACCATCTTGTGTACTTGAATCGTCTACTCCTTCTTTACTTTTTCCTCCATCACTATTGGTACTACTACCATTTGACGAATCAGTACTTTTACTATTGTTACTGCCAATGGTAAGAGGCAGAGTAATTGCTAGTACAACAGCAACAAGTAGAAAGGAAGCGAGAGCAATCACCTTCCATTTTTTATGTGTGTAATTTTTAGAGTATGGATTTGTAGCTGTTGTGTCTGTTGTGGCGGCAGGTTGGCTCTGATTTTCAACATCACCACTGCTGATATTATCCTCGACCATCATATCGGTTGTTGTATGAATATGCTGTTGGTATTTATGAATAATTAGTTGTGCTATTTGATAGCAGCCGCGCTGTTCTTTGTAAATGAAATATTTTGGTCTTGATCGGCTCAAGGATACCAAAAGATTTTATTGTGAAAAGCTGAGCATGATCATCAATCGTTGCAAAGGTCAACGGATACATTCTAATAACGATGCTTAATTTACTTCCCCTTCTTATTATCCCCAGCACTTCCCGAACCCCCACCTTCACTATTGCCATTGATGAAACCACTCTTCTTTCCTTCGAACCCAGCTCTATTAGAATGCGGTCCCAATCTTCTCCTCTTCTCTTTCTTACCACCTTCTTCTTCCCCATTATCCCGTTCAACAATACGTTTCGAACTTAAATTCGCACCCACGGCGCCTCCCAACTTTCGACTATCTAAATTATGTGTACGTATTGATTGTTTCTTCGTGGCCGCGTCCTTAGCTTGATCAAGACGGACATTCCATGCCTTTGCCGATGCTGCCTTCTTCTTTGCCTTGCGTTTTAATGCCTTTTTGAGTAGCTTTGGATCATTCTTTTTGAGTTCGTTTGATCATCTGTGTGTTTATGTCATGAATGAGAGATGTGTGTATGATATGAAATGAGTAATGTACACAAGATATGTCACATAAAGTTACACATATCAAACATATCAACAAAAAAAAACCTCACCCAGCAACCTTCATAGCCTCACCCCATTCAATATTCTTAGCCTTGACACGATCTTCCTCAACACTACTCTGTTTCAACTCCTTCAATCTAGCCTGTTTACGTTCAGCATCTGCTAATAACTTTTCCAATGATTTCTTCTTATTCTTTTTCTTACCTCCGCCTCCTGTTAATGCTAATAAACTTTTATTTTCCAATGCACCGTCAACCTTTGGTTTTAATCCAGCGATTGATTGATAGTCGATTGTTGCTAAATCTTGTGCTGCCGTGGTTGTTATAGCTGTTGTATTATTGGATGATTTAGATGGTGCATTGTAAGTTGATCCACCCAAATCTTTCTTAATAACACGTTCTTGACTTTTGGATTTACTCTCAGCAATGGAATTTAACTTCTTCTTATTCCGTTGCTTAGCGGCTTCTTGTCGTTTACGTTTCTCGGCACGTCGTGCGGCTCGTTTACTAACTAATGCTGGTGAGGATGTATCTGGATTTGTGGCGGCGGAAGCTGCTGCTGTGGTATTATCATCAGATATACCAGCGGCGGCACGTTTTTCTGCCATTTTAGCATGTAGTTTGGCACGGAGCATTTCAATTCGGGATGTAAATCCTGCTATTGATGTATCATCCTTCTTTTTATCTTGGGTGTTGGTAGAAGTAGAAGTTTGTGCATTATCATTATCTTCTTCTTCACCATCTCCATCAGACATGATGACATCATCACCCACATCACTATCATCATCTTCCTCCATCTCCTCCTTTTCTTTAGCAACACGTCGTTTCACATCCAATGTACTCTCCCTCTTCTCGGGATTATACTTATTATCTTTTTCAAGTTTATTCCGTGCACGTCTTGCCTCCTTCGACTCCTTATGCTGTCCATGCATATACTTTGGATTGTACGCAGCATCACCGGAGGCACCGGCTACGTATAATTTTGCTGGTATTGAATTAACTAGGTTGTCAAAGTATGTATTGTGTGATTGTAATTCAGATAATAAATCATCATCATCGTCGTTTGTAGAATGTAGCGGTGGCATGATATATTTATATATGTTTTAATGTCTTTGTCAATGATATGTTTAGATTTTGCAATGTTGTGTGAAATAATAAGAAGTTTATATATCTGTAGTAGCGCCGTGTTAAATATGGAATAAATAGAGAATAACGACAACTATAATGCTATCGATAACTGTAGGGCCGCCACAAGAGGTTGATACTAACTGTAGCAACTTAGCTTAGTATGAGCTATTAATTTGATTGGTGCGTGTGAACAATTTGATCTCGGGTCTCGGACTCCTTAGGATACCTTACCCAGGGTAGAAGTAAATTTATTCGTTGTTAGCTGTTTTTGAGTAGCACAATAGAAAAACATAGTCTCCTATTAAAAGAGCCATCGAATGATTAACATCTAATAGTATATCTATTAACCACACCAGTAATAACTTAATTCGAAACATTTATGCTTTCCAACCCTTCTTATATTTGACACTTAGAATACTGTATCAATTGAATCATGGAGGAGCAGTTTGGTGAGCAAAGTTATTACAATGGTGATGTGAATGACAATGGTATTCCTGTGGAGGATAAAGAATATGCTGCAATACATCCATTATATAAACCGATCTTTGTTATTGTTACTACGAAATTATCAGAGACCGCCGTGAAGGCTGCAGCAAGAGATCATGAAATTTACTATTATCCAATCAATGAAGATAATAATAGTCAAAGAAACTATTACCTCGAATGGAAAAACATCTATTTCCCTAAATTACAAAGAGATGTAGCAAAGTATTTTACGGATCAAGAGGATGGTATTAGTAAACTATCTGTATATTATATTGATGGGGATGAGGAGGAGGTTGAGGCTGAGGTTGAGGTAGAAGATGATGAGTTTGATGATGAGTTAGAGAAGTATGCACCCAAAGATGATGCATTAGTAGAAGATGTGGATGGTTTAACCTCTACTGTACAATTCAAACCAATTGAAAAACTTGATTTAAATCAAAAACAATCGATTGGTTTAGATGGTAACGACGAGTCAACCAATGAGGATAATGGAGTGGATTCTACTGCATTTAATTCGTATGGTGTTGGGGGGTTTGATATGGATGCACAAGAAAGTAATGGACCTACGAATTCACAATTAGATGAATTATCATCAACATCATTTGTTGGAGGAAAGGATGTGCTGGATACATCTTATCTCAAGCAAGGTATAAAACAATCTACGGTTGGGAATGCATTGAATGCATCCAAACTTGGAAGAGAAGAAGATTGTAATACTTTGAAAGGTGAGTAGTATGTATGCATATTCAATTAACCATTAAATGTATTCAATATCTAATATTTTGATGATTTATCCCGTATTGATACAGAATTAGCTGATGATAAATTTGCAACACAGCGGGCACATACGAATCCATCACCCACCTCGGTTGCTGATACTGCGGTATTCAATTCAACATCTGCGGCAAAAGTAGACTCTAAGTTGGAAGATGTCCTTTTGGGGAGACATAAAGATGATACTACATCTAATACCGATCAAATTGTTGTGAGTTTATATCCCGAGGGGATGGAATTGCATCCTCACCAAGAGGAAATGCATTATGGTCCACGATGCACACATGTAAGTTTTTATGTATATGATATGTATCATTATTTCATGTTTTGATTCTTATATTTATGATACACTAACATTTACTTATTTGTCATACTTTAAGTTGCTAAACTGTGACCCTGATGAGTATGATATCCTAAGGCAATTTGGCCGTGATAGAACAGTATTTCCCATTAGCAAAGCATCACTAAGACACAACCGCCACATTAAACCAATCCTCTATGAGTTTGCTCCAAAAGCAGCACAAGTTATAATTGATGCCGGTCTAGCAAGAGATCTAAACAACATTGATTTATCAAGTACTCCAGCCGCTAGCCGTCGTGGTAAATTTGGCATTCTCTATGCTCTTTACAACAAAGACGGCATACTTATCAAGATTGGAATTACTTTCAATGTAGAGGAGAGAAAGGAGGAGTATCGGAAAGAGTTCCCAGATTTTGACGAAAACTACACAATGATTGAGTTAGTTGCCTTCGACAGCATTCCTTTAGATGTGGAACAAGAGTTGAGTAAATTGCTCTGTGAATTTATGGACAGTGTTATTGAGAACAAGACAACACCCACCGGGTTGCGTCTGTTTGTTATTAACTTGCGTGAGCGGGGATGGCATCGGGGTGGAGAGAAGGTTCATTGGATCATCCAACTTTGTGAGGTTGGTTTCCAACTGTACTACAAGCTACCTCATCAAACAATCATGGGTGAGGCGTTCATGTGGGATCAACCAAAGTGCAAGGCTCATTGCGACAAGGCAATGGAAGTAGCAGAAAGTCTTGTTAGTATGATCGGAGGCTTTGAAGACACTATCTGTTCCGAGACCGGAAAGAAGTTGTCCGTTCTTTATGAAAGATCTGCCATTGGAACTTGGAAAACTGGTGCAGAAAACGGCGTCATCACGAGCTTTGCGGCAGCCATTCGACACATCATTGGAGATTCGGGAACTTACCAAGACGTGATTGATAAGGCTCTCTACCCAAATGCAAAGACAGTTGAGAAGATATTTGCCACCAACTTTCCCATCGATTGGTACATGCACGGTCTCAACAGCTTTGTCATCCAACTTGAGGTCTTGTTTTGCAACCGTAATGATGGTGTTATTCGGCTTGTCTTGGTTGATGCACAAGACTTTATGTTTGGCAACTTGTTTGAACCGCAGCGGCTCATTATTAATATTGGCTTTGTATATTGTGGTGAGGAACTTGGCGGTGAAATTATTGTATACCGTGCTGGTAATGTTGTCCTATACCTGCATGGCCACCCATCGCTTGCTAGTGATTCAAGAAAGAAGATTCCAATGGAGAGAAAGCAACTACGAGCCATTGCCTTGGATGGAATGAAAGGGAGTATGGATCTGATTACAGAAGACTTACCCTTTATTGAAGAAATGACTGTATGTAACGTTCTCGGATCACTCTTCGCAGAGAATATCATTCGGGGAGGACACGGAGATGGTCTATTAGCCTCGGCTATTCAACGTGATATGCTTATGCCTGTTGGTAAGAATGCAATTGATCGATTCAGGGGTGGTATTACGATCCATGACATTATGTACCCAAGTACTCAAGCAGCTCGGAAGCAATGGAAAAGACTTGGTGGACCGGTAATGCCTGCCAAATGGTGGTTAGAGGCTGAAACTCAAAAGGAGGCATTGGCTAAACGTCACGGTGCACTTCTTTTCAATCGGGCGGGTGCTGTATCCTTCTTTAAGGCAGGAATTAAATCTCTGGAGAAGAAGGCACGAGTGAAAGCATTAGAGTGGCAACGTCGAAAGGAGGAAGCAGAGCGACAGTATCAGGAAGAGGCTGATAGGAAGAAACAACATCAAGTTCAAGCTCGACGTAAGGAGGCGGAAGAGAAGAAGAAGGCTGCTAGAGAGGCGGCCGCTCTTCAACGTGAGGTGTGGCAATACGAAGATGTCCATCATACAAATCTGTAGCGTATTGATTGATTGGCCGCCCTTGAACCTCACCGTATCCAAGAGGTTTCGGAGCATCTCCACTAATGTCAAAGCCAAGAATGAATGTTGATGATTCCCATTCCTTAGTCTCGGGGTTGTAATTATGCCCAATACTTTGAATTGAACCAAAGTCTTGAGAAGCATACACGGAATCGACATACCCAGAAGAGAAACCGCCAGCTACATCTGTGGCTATTTCATCCTCTACGTCCATCATATCAAAGCTTAAGATCTGAACAAAGGATGATAACATATCTCCATCATAACTTGCGTCTTTAGTACTGTTTCCAGATTGCATGGCAGCTACCTTGAAGATACTAGAACAGGTACCATCTAATTGTAGCTGTAACTCATCTAATAGTTGATCAACAAATGACTGAGTGTGATTGAGTGCTTCCTCTGCAGCAATCCGCTGGTATTCTGTAGAGTTGAGGCCACAATATTGAGGTCTCGACCTGTACAGATTACCATCGGCAAAGTTATACATGTTCACATTGGACGTAGCCATAACAATACCCTTTGAGTTGATTGATCTAGCAGAGTTGTAGTTGCCTTTAATTTCTTTCTCTGCCAAAAGTGGCAGCCCACTTCCATCCAAAGCCACATCTGATACATCATATACTCGAATAGTAAGCTTCTGCCAATCGTTAATGATTGGATCTTTCTTTTCTTCTGCTCCGTCCTCTAATGGTGAATAATAGCCATATGTATCTTCGGAAGATACAATTGCCGTTAATCGATCTTCATGTAATAGTAATGAGAGGATGCGTGGCTTTGGTTGGTAACATGGATCCCATGGAGCAATCATTGACAAATCCTTTCGACGTCGTTCAGTTGGAGATGATTCTTCAATCTCGATAACTTCTGGCTCTACAGGCCTAATGACGGGTTTGCAGTTTTCATTATCATTCTTCACAAATGGCATCTGTGTAATAGACACACCTTGAGTTCCATCTGTTGCGTTCCAAACATAGATTAAGTCACCATACGCGGCATAAACATACTCCCCGTCTGACTTTACTACATCAGCCTCATCTACTCCATCCACCTGATTGTTCGTCTCATAGCTATCCTCGCTGACTTTACCAGCACTATCATCAGCCATCGGTCGGGAAGGAGCTGCTACACTTTCAACAGAAGCTACACTATCCATCTCAGCCACGCCTCCAAAGCTAGTACCAACTGTCGCAGTTGCTTCCCCATCTACATCATCACCCCATCCCCAATTCGGTTGACTATTAGGATCACATTTAGTAAAGTTACCATAGTACTCCTCTTGCCATTCAGAGGTAGCCTCTCTCATTATTAAGTTGTTTGCATAATGATTAACAGCATCCTCGATATCTTGTCGCAAATCTGAACATTGTTCATATCCATCTGTACGCGTTATCACAAAAGAGAGGGGCAGTTACATTTGTTAGCACATATATGATTTGCAGGTACACATTCACAAAACAATACTAACGCGGACTTTCCTGCTACCGATGGATCCATGATACGAACTTGTGCTTGTATTGGACCATTACTATCCAGGAATTGTGATTTGTATACTTGTACTGTTGGTGATGCACCCAAGTTGTTATCAGTTGATGATGCACCATCTTGTGTGCTTAGATCTTCTCCTTCATTACTTATTCCTTCGTCACTATTGTCACTGCCATTTGACGAATCAGTACTATTATTGTTACTACCAATAGTAAGAGGTAGAGTAATTGCCAGTACAACAGCAACCAGTAGAAAGGAAGCGAGAGCAATCACCTTCCATTTTTTATGTGTGTAATTTTTAGAGTATGGATTTGTAGCTGTTGTGTCTGTTGTGGCGGCAGGTTGGCTCTGATTTTCAACATCACCACTGCTGATATTATCCTCGACCATCATATCGGTTGTTGTATGAATATGCTGTTGGTATTTATGAATAATTAGTTGTGCTATTTGATAGCAGCCGCGCTGTTCTTTGTAAATGAAATATTTTGGTCTTGATCGGCTCAAGGATACCAAAAGATTTTATTGTGAAAAGCTGAGCATGATCATCAATCGTTGCAAAGGTCAACGGATACATTCTAATAACGATGCTTAATTTACTTCCCCTTCTTATTATCCCCAGCACTTCCCGAACCCCCACCTTCACTATTGCCATTGATGAAACCACTCTTCTTTCCTTCGAACCCAGCTCTATTAGAATGCGGTCCCAATCTTCTCCTCTTCTCTTTCTTACCACCTTCTTCTTCCCCATTATCCCGTTCAACAATACGTTTCGAACTTAAATTCGCACCCACGGCGCCTCCCAACTTTCGACTATCTAAATTATGTGTACGTATTGATTGTTTCTTCGTGGCCGCGTCCTTAGCTTGATCAAGACGGACATTCCATGCCTTTGCCGATGCTGCCTTCTTCTTTGCCTTGCGTTTTAATGCCTTTTTGAGTAGCTTTGGATCATTCTTTTTGAGTTCGTTTGATCATCTGTGTGTTTATGTCATGAATGAGAGATGTGTGTATGATATGAAATGAGTAATGTACACAAGATATGTCACATAAAGTTACACATATCAAACATATCAACAAAAAAAAACCTCACCCAGCAACCTTCATAGCCTCACCCCATTCAATATTCTTAGCCTTGACACGATCTTCCTCAACACTACTCTGTTTCAACTCCTTCAATCTAGCCTGTTTACGTTCAGCATCTGCTAATAACTTTTCCAATGATTTCTTCTTATTCTTTTTCTTACCTCCGCCTCCTGTTAATGCTAATAAACTTTTATTTTCCAATGCACCGTCAACCTTTGGTTTTAATCCAGCGATTGATTGATAGTCGATTGTTGCTAAATCTTGTGCTGCCGTGGTTGTTATAGCTGTTGTATTATTGGATGATTTAGATGGTGCATTGTAAGTTGATCCACCCAAATCTTTCTTAATAACACGTTCTTGACTTTTGGATTTACTCTCAGCAATGGAATTTAACTTCTTCTTATTCCGTTGCTTAGCGGCTTCTTGTCGTTTACGTTTCTCGGCACGTCGTGCGGCTCGTTTACTAACTAATGCTGGTGAGGATGTATCTGGATTTGTGGCGGCGGAAGCTGCTGCTGTGGTATTATCATCAGATATACCAGCGGCGGCACGTTTTTCTGCCATTTTAGCATGTAGTTTGGCACGGAGCATTTCAATTCGGGATGTAAATCCTGCTATTGATGTATCATCCTTCTTTTTATCTTGGGTGTTGGTAGAAGTAGAAGTTTGTGCATTATCATTATCTTCTTCTTCACCATCTCCATCAGACATGATGACATCATCACCCACATCACTATCATCATCTTCCTCCATCTCCTCCTTTTCTTTAGCAACACGTCGTTTCACATCCAATGTACTCTCCCTCTTCTCGGGATTATACTTATTATCTTTTTCAAGTTTATTCCGTGCACGTCTTGCCTCCTTCGACTCCTTATGCTGTCCATGCATATACTTTGGATTGTACGCAGCATCACCGGAGGCACCGGCTACGTATAATTTTGCTGGTATTGAATTAACTAGGTTGTCAAAGTATGTATTGTGTGATTGTAATTCAGATAATAAATCATCATCATCGTCGTTTGTAGAATGTAGCGGTGGCATGATATATTTATATATGTTTTAATGTCTTTGTCAATGATATGTTTAGATTTTGCAATGTTGTGTGAAATAATAAGAAGTTTATATATCTGTAGTAGCGCCGTGTTAAATATGGAATAAATAGAGAATAACGACAACTATAATGCTATCGATAACTGTAGGGCCGCCACAAGAGGTTGATACTAACTGTAGCAACTTAGCTTAGTATGAGCTATTAATTTGATTGGTGCGTGTGAACAATTTGATCTCGGGTCTCGGACTCCTTAGGATACCTTACCCAGGGTAGAAGTAAATTTATTCGTTGTTAGCTGTTTTTGAGTAGCACAATAGAAAAACATAGTCTCCTATTAAAAGAGCCATCGAATGATTAACATCTAATAGTATATCTATTAACCACACCAGTAATAACTTAATTCGAAACATTTATGCTTTCCAACCCTTCTTATATTTGACACTTAGAATACTGTATCAATTGAATCATGGAGGAGCAGTTTGGTGAGCAAAGTTATTACAATGGTGATGTGAATGACAATGGTATTCCTGTGGAGGATAAAGAATATGCTGCAATACATCCATTATATAAACCGATCTTTGTTATTGTTACTACGAAATTATCAGAGACCGCCGTGAAGGCTGCAGCAAGAGATCATGAAATTTACTATTATCCAATCAATGAAGATAATAATAGTCAAAGAAACTATTACCTCGAATGGAAAAACATCTATTTCCCTAAATTACAAAGAGATGTAGCAAAGTATTTTACGGATCAAGAGGATGGTATTAGTAAACTATCTGTATATTATATTGATGGGGATGAGGAGGAGGTTGAGGCTGAGGTTGAGGTAGAAGATGATGAGTTTGATGATGAGTTAGAGAAGTATGCACCCAAAGATGATGCATTAGTAGAAGATGTGGATGGTTTAACCTCTACTGTACAATTCAAACCAATTGAAAAACTTGATTTAAATCAAAAACAATCGATTGGTTTAGATGGTAACGACGAGTCAACCAATGAGGATAATGGAGTGGATTCTACTGCATTTAATTCGTATGGTGTTGGGGGGTTTGATATGGATGCACAAGAAAGTAATGGACCTACGAATTCACAATTAGATGAATTATCATCAACATCATTTGTTGGAGGAAAGGATGTGCTGGATACATCTTATCTCAAGCAAGGTATAAAACAATCTACGGTTGGGAATGCATTGAATGCATCCAAACTTGGAAGAGAAGAAGATTGTAATACTTTGAAAGGTGAGTAGTATGTATGCATATTCAATTAACCATTAAATGTATTCAATATCTAATATTTTGATGATTTATCCCGTATTGATACAGAATTAGCTGATGATAAATTTGCAACACAGCGGGCACATACGAATCCATCACCCACCTCGGTTGCTGATACTGCGGTATTCAATTCAACATCTGCGGCAAAAGTAGACTCTAAGTTGGAAGATGTCCTTTTGGGGAGACATAAAGATGATACTACATCTAATACCGATCAAATTGTTGTGAGTTTATATCCCGAGGGGATGGAATTGCATCCTCACCAAGAGGAAATGCATTATGGTCCACGATGCACACATGTAAGTTTTTATGTATATGATATGTATCATTATTTCATGTTTTGATTCTTATATTTATGATACACTAACATTTACTTATTTGTCATACTTTAAGTTGCTAAACTGTGACCCTGATGAGTATGATATCCTAAGGCAATTTGGCCGTGATAGAACAGTATTTCCCATTAGCAAAGCATCACTAAGACACAACCGCCACATTAAACCAATCCTCTATGAGTTTGCTCCAAAAGCAGCACAAGTTATAATTGATGCCGGTCTAGCAAGAGATCTAAACAACATTGATTTATCAAGTACTCCAGCCGCTAGCCGTCGTGGTAAATTTGGCATTCTCTATGCTCTTTACAACAAAGACGGCATACTTATCAAGATTGGAATTACTTTCAATGTAGAGGAGAGAAAGGAGGAGTATCGGAAAGAGTTCCCAGATTTTGACGAAAACTACACAATGATTGAGTTAGTTGCCTTCGACAGCATTCCTTTAGATGTGGAACAAGAGTTGAGTAAATTGCTCTGTGAATTTATGGACAGTGTTATTGAGAACAAGACAACACCCACCGGGTTGCGTCTGTTTGTTATTAACTTGCGTGAGCGGGGATGGCATCGGGGTGGAGAGAAGGTTCATTGGATCATCCAACTTTGTGAGGTTGGTTTCCAACTGTACTACAAGCTACCTCATCAAACAATCATGGGTGAGGCGTTCATGTGGGATCAACCAAAGTGCAAGGCTCATTGCGACAAGGCAATGGAAGTAGCAGAAAGTCTTGTTAGTATGATCGGAGGCTTTGAAGACACTATCTGTTCCGAGACCGGAAAGAAGTTGTCCGTTCTTTATGAAAGATCTGCCATTGGAACTTGGAAAACTGGTGCAGAAAACGGCGTCATCACGAGCTTTGCGGCAGCCATTCGACACATCATTGGAGATTCGGGAACTTACCAAGACGTGATTGATAAGGCTCTCTACCCAAATGCAAAGACAGTTGAGAAGATATTTGCCACCAACTTTCCCATCGATTGGTACATGCACGGTCTCAACAGCTTTGTCATCCAACTTGAGGTCTTGTTTTGCAACCGTAATGATGGTGTTATTCGGCTTGTCTTGGTTGATGCACAAGACTTTATGTTTGGCAACTTGTTTGAACCGCAGCGGCTCATTATTAATATTGGCTTTGTATATTGTGGTGAGGAACTTGGCGGTGAAATTATTGTATACCGTGCTGGTAATGTTGTCCTATACCTGCATGGCCACCCATCGCTTGCTAGTGATTCAAGAAAGAAGATTCCAATGGAGAGAAAGCAACTACGAGCCATTGCCTTGGATGGAATGAAAGGGAGTATGGATCTGATTACAGAAGACTTACCCTTTATTGAAGAAATGACTGTATGTAACGTTCTCGGATCACTCTTCGCAGAGAATATCATTCGGGGAGGACACGGAGATGGTCTATTAGCCTCGGCTATTCAACGTGATATGCTTATGCCTGTTGGTAAGAATGCAATTGATCGATTCAGGGGTGGTATTACGATCCATGACATTATGTACCCAAGTACTCAAGCAGCTCGGAAGCAATGGAAAAGACTTGGTGGACCGGTAATGCCTGCCAAATGGTGGTTAGAGGCTGAAACTCAAAAGGAGGCATTGGCTAAACGTCACGGTGCACTTCTTTTCAATCGGGCGGGTGCTGTATCCTTCTTTAAGGCAGGAATTAAATCTCTGGAGAAGAAGGCACGAGTGAAAGCATTAGAGTGGCAACGTCGAAAGGAGGAAGCAGAGCGACAGTATCAGGAAGAGGCTGATAGGAAGAAACAACATCAAGTTCAAGCTCGACGTAAGGAGGCGGAAGAGAAGAAGAAGGCTGCTAGAGAGGCGGCCGCTCTTCAACGTGAGGTGTGGCAATACGAAGATGTCCATCATACAAATCTGTAGCGTATTGATTGATTGGCCGCCCTTGAACCTCACCGTATCCAAGAGGTTTCGGAGCATCTCCACTAATGTCAAAGCCAAGAATGAATGTTGATGATTCCCATTCCTTAGTCTCGGGGTTGTAATTATGCCCAATACTTTGAATTGAACCAAAGTCTTGAGAAGCATACACGGAATCGACATACCCAGAAGAGAAACCGCCAGCTACATCTGTGGCTATTTCATCCTCTACGTCCATCATATCAAAGCTTAAGATCTGAACAAAGGATGATAACATATCTCCATCATAACTTGCGTCTTTAGTACTGTTTCCAGATTGCATGGCAGCTACCTTGAAGATACTAGAACAGGTACCATCTAATTGTAGCTGTAACTCATCTAATAGTTGATCAACAAATGACTGAGTGTGATTGAGTGCTTCCTCTGCAGCAATCCGCTGGTATTCTGTAGAGTTGAGGCCACAATATTGAGGTCTCGACCTGTACAGATTACCATCGGCAAAGTTATACATGTTCACATTGGACGTAGCCATAACAATACCCTTTGAGTTGATTGATCTAGCAGAGTTGTAGTTGCCTTTAATTTCTTTCTCTGCCAAAAGTGGCAGCCCACTTCCATCCAAAGCCACATCTGATACATCATATACTCGAATAGTAAGCTTCTGCCAATCGTTAATGATTGGATCTTTCTTTTCTTCTGCTCCGTCCTCTAATGGTGAATAATAGCCATATGTATCTTCGGAAGATACAATTGCCGTTAATCGATCTTCATGTAATAGTAATGAGAGGATGCGTGGCTTTGGTTGGTAACATGGATCCCATGGAGCAATCATTGACAAATCCTTTCGACGTCGTTCAGTTGGAGATGATTCTTCAATCTCGATAACTTCTGGCTCTACAGGCCTAATGACGGGTTTGCAGTTTTCATTATCATTCTTCACAAATGGCATCTGTGTAATAGACACACCTTGAGTTCCATCTGTTGCGTTCCAAACATAGATTAAGTCACCATACGCGGCATAAACATACTCCCCGTCTGACTTTACTACATCAGCCTCATCTACTCCATCCACCTGATTGTTCGTCTCATAGC
>Ga0214480_100899_pt1 | contig 14248 bp, 6 predicted proteins | sample M1_20Mar14CPVII9_3_FD_165042 | JGI IMG/M metagenome (GOLD analysis project Ga0214480, IMG submission 165042) | Marine eukaryotic communities from Monterey Bay, California, United States - M1_20Mar14CPVII9sort6BwellE17 | ecosystem: Environmental > Aquatic > Marine > Unclassified | place: USA... | reverse complement strand
ATAGATACTACAGAGTACGCTGAACAGAACAGTGTCATTACATTTGTGGATTAACAAAGTTTAGTATGTCATATGTTCAAATAGGTCCAAATGAGCAATTCTCACTACTTTAAAATTAAAATTACTCAATGAATTCTTTGTCATCCGTGACACCACTGGCATATTTGAGATCGCAAGAAGACGTAGATAACGATAGTGCTATTGGTGTTATGGATTGAGCGTTGGATAAGATTTTGCATTTTCTACGTGGCTTACGCGTGGAATAATTTTCTACGTAAAAATGACGAAATCACGAGATCGCCGAGGCGTAAATTTGTATACTACCAAGCAGCAGATGGACAGCCATTTTACCTTTCGGGTATTAATGTTGCTTGTCTAATGCATGAGTTTTCTCTCCACAAAGTTGATGAAATACAAGACGACAATCTTAACGATCGCATATCATCAATAGATAGACCAAGGAATACTCTTCCTTTACCAGACGAGATAGAGGCTACTGTTCTGGAAATAGACCATGCACTTGTATCGCATGAGATGATCAAAAGAAAGCATTTCCTGTCTCATGTATCGATTGGTTCATCTGTTGCTTTTGTAGAAGTAGATTTATATAGCGGAGGAGATAATATGAACCGACCAATGCTTACTCATCCAACTTTATCCAAATTTAAAGGTGAATTGCAACGTCGTAAATCTGAGAGACAGCGTGCTGCCAATCTTGCTCGAAAGCAAGATATTATTGCTCGGACAAGAGCCGAGAAAGAAGAACAGCGGAGAAGGAGAGAGTTATTGGGATCTCGCTATAGTAGTGAAGGAGCGGATACTGTTCAAACTGTCGATCCTGATGATGATTTCTTTCAAGCAACTACACACGATGAATCTGAGGCAGCTGCTCCATCTTCACCGACATTTAAGTTTAATGAGGTTTGTGCATCTGGTGGAGTGTTTCCGGCACTTGAGACAGCTGCCTATTTTCCACCTCTACAATCGACATCAGAGATGCCTCAATCACCATCACATAAACCAAATGCAACAACTTGGGGAAGTCGCAAGAGTGAAACTCCGACTTCAAAGAAGGCCGAGCAGACTGCAGTCAATAACTTTCCATCTCTGTCTGAACTAACATTGTCTACCAAGTCTGACAACAAAGCAGCTCGGATTAGAAAGGGGAGTATAGGTTCTTGGGGGTCAGAGAGATGATAAAGTAACTAAGATAAACAAACAATCAAACAATTCTTTATTTTTTATGTTGAGATATCCACCTCCAAGATAGATACTACAGACAATACACTCAGGCTAATAGACGACAAGTCACCGCCAGATTTCAATGATGAATCCATATTCCCAACTTTCTCTCAGTATATATATATTTATACATCGACAACATCAGGATATTCAGCAATCTCCCGAGCCTTGTATTCAGCGAGCTCACGGTTGTATCGTTCGACGTCGGCTTTCTCCATCTTCAGCAAGGGCGCTCTTTCTTCATCTGTCAAGCTCCTCCAATGCTTAATAATGTTTATGGGTTGAGTAACTAAGTGTTGAGGATGAAACACACACACATCTAAAAGTTCTCACCTGACCGAGTATACGTTGAATCTCGTTACAATCACATGTAATGTGTTGTGTCTTGATAATTTGGTGTGCTCTACTACTAGAAAACAGTTGCCATCCTGTACGAGGCATCTTAGGGGAACTACTCTTCTTCTGTTTTTTTGACTTGGGTGCCTCCACTGAAATCATTTGCATGGAATCATTATCTTCTTCAGAGTAAGTAGTACCCCCACTAATTTGAGTAGGCGTCTCAGATGGCGCAGGCGGGGATGGAGGGGGTACATACGAAAGCATCTCTTTCTTGTAGCGAGCTCGGTCATCCGAAGCTAATTTGATCCAAACCTTTGCATCTTTTTTTGACAAAGCTTTGTATTCTGCGGATAACATACGTGCCTTTATGCATTGTTTGCAAATAAAGTAGTAATATGAGTAAATAAAATACATACAACTACACACCCATATGACTGGTGGACTTACAACCTCTTGAAATGAAGCATTGGGATTTGCATCTTTTACCCTTTGACGGTTTGCATTGGCATATTTTAGACTGGCACAGACAAACCCCTTTGGTTTGTTAGGATCTCTCTTCTTCCTCTTCTTTTTCTTCTTTGATTCTACGACTGTTGATGTTGCAATAGCTGTATCGGGTGATGCAATCTCACCATTATGAGATTCGGTTGTATCGTTCTGCTCATTCAGACCCTCTTCATTCTCCTCGTCCTCGGTTTCAGCATCATCTTCATCATTGTCAGTGTAGGTATCATTCTGTTTCAGCTCTGAGGCCTCATAGAAATAATCATCACCATTATTTTCCGCCGATGTCAAATTATAATTACCATTGTTATAATAATTCTCTTGTTCTGGACTGGAAGTATTAGAAGAACTAGAATATGATGGACTAGCTGTCATCGACGCGTAGTATTGTTGGAACTGTTCGTCTTTCTTCAAATCCATATTTGTACTGCAGAACTCTATTGCAACTATATGAAACTGATGTTAAACAAGAGTATAATAAATCTAAGATCAGTATTAACCAACACTGATGTTGAACAAGTACTCAAGAACTTTTTATTGATGTAGGCCGGCACTGTTACTGCGCACAAAAATGATACTACCCAACAAAGGCACAAATACTGAGATATAGTAGAATGTATTGCAAGTATTTATTAATATAGGGAGGCGGTATCAGCGGCAATGTACCACCCCATAGGTACAATTGGTACTACAGACTACAGGTAAAAAATAAAAATTTGAGTAATGAGCGAGTAAACGGCAAAGCGACATATGTACATAAATGAAAGTGGTATCCGCTTGTATCTATTACACTAGAGCTTGTATACGGATATAAGGTTTGGGAGAGGATAAAACAGACTAAGGGTAGCACGACAAGGCTTGATATTCTATACATATTACACTAGCCTACGGCCGCATCAGCTTCTTCGGTCTCTTCTTGTATACTACCGGAGGAACTCAACTCTACCCCCTCTTCATCTTCATCATTATCATCTTCCTCTTCATCTTCGTCGTCCTCTTCAAATGGTAGCATATCTTTAACGGGATATCTATCCATTTGTGTAGAAGCTTCTCTGCATAACGATCTTATTCTTGGATGAAGACCTCGTGCCTCCAAGAGTATAGAGCCATCTAATGATCTGGCAGGAACATAAGGAAGGTTGCCGAGCTGTCGTAGGGCATCTAAAGCTCTACTAAGTAACCTAACCAAATCACCGGGTGCCGCACCTGATATTCTAAGTACTTCGTCCCAAGAGCAACCGTCTGCCCACTTTGTTACAACCTCACATGAACTCAGCTCTAGTTGACACTTTCCTATAGAACCATCTAATCCGAGTCTACGCTGTACCTCAACCAATCGCTCGAGAGACAACAGTGCTCCTTGAACTGCTCGTTGTTGAGAGTACGAAAGCTTTTGAAATGACTCGAGAGCAGAGTCTGATTGTCGTGGGGCATCGGCATTAAGAGATGAAACATATCCAGCTAGCTCACTTGCACTCAATTGACACAAGTAATCTGTCAAGGTTTCAGCTTCGACTTGTGGCTTGGGCATGTCACTATCATCAACGGTATTTTCATCATTATATTCTTCATCAAATTCTTGTAGAGCATCTTGAAATCTATCCAGCTCAATCGACTCGTATGCTACATCCCATGCCCCACCCAGTGCACATAATTGCCACAGACTGTTGTCTAATCCAATGGAGCCTACATGTTGACCGCCATCTGTCACTGTGTACCGTTTAGTCGTCTCGGAGGTATCTGAACTACTAGGTAGTAGACATCCATATGCTTCCAATACTTTGATAAGAGCAAGCATATTATTCCAACTATCGTCATCATTCTCGTCGGACGGAAGAGATGTAGTTTGATCCAACAGTGGTCGTCTCTTATTCTTTGGCACATTCTTAATATAGCTGTTAAGCTCTCCCGGCTCTAATGGTGCACCTTCAGGGTAAGCAGTGTCAGTTCCATGAAATCGAGCTGAACGAAGAGCTTGTCGAAGGATGTCGGATCCTTCATCTTCATCCTTCATTCTCTTATTTGCAACCTTTGTCATGGCAGAGAGGAGGCTATTATTAACCTCCCGTTCCCCTTTTGCTACTCTCTGGCGTTGGCGTTTTATCTCTGACATCAACTGAGCCTTGTCATTATCAATAACTTCGATCGGTAAGTCATCATTCTCAAGTTCGTTCAATTCCCGTAGTTCACGTTCTAAATACTTCAGTGTACTCTGTTCGAGATCTAGAATCTGGGCACTACCGCTGTATTTCTTTGATATCTTTTTAAGTTTTTTACCATCTGACAAGATATCAACTAAAGAAGTGAGTTTAGATTCTTTGAGTGTTCCATCTCGAGCTTGAATCAATTCCTTCTCGAGGGTAAGCTGAAGTGTATTCACAAACTGTTCCTCAGGTAAAAGGCTATCATCGTCTAGGGCCTCTAAGGCTGATTGTAAATCATCTTCTCTCTGTCGACTTTCGAATACTGCAAAGCTTTTTTGGACCATGCTTCTTGCAATGTCTAACTTGCCATTTCCTCTTTCGATTAAGTTCACTGCTAATGCATAACTAGGTGCAAATTGACTAGTAATTGGGATAATCTCGTTTGTCAAAATGGAAATGGCATCATCGGCGGTTTCGAATGGAGTAGAGGCTAACACACATGCACCTTCCACATCCAATCCCCTTCTACCAGCCCTGCCAGCCATTTGTAGCATATTGTGCGTTTCAAGTAACTCCATGCCGAGATCTCCTCGCTTTGCCATTGAACAAATGACTGTAGTTCGAGCAGGCATGTTTATACCTGCGGCAAGAGTCTCAGTAGCAAACACTACTCTCATCAGCTCTAATCTAAACAAGGTTTCAACAAAAGCTTTGTGTGCAGGCAGGATACCAGCATGATGCGATCCGATTCCACACAATAGTTGTTCAACAGTCTTGTCTTCAAATGCAATCTCTGAGTTTCCCGTATTGAATAATAGTAAACGTCTAGTTACCTCTCGAGTCTCTTCTATATTCAGCAAACCGATATTAGAGTAGTATTGGATGTTCTTCTCCGACAATATTGTTGTATCATCTTCATCATTGATATAAGAATCTTCAGGCAAAGTAGCATCAAAATCATCAGATAGTAACTGATCCAACAAGTCGGCTCGGAAATTTCTCCCATCTTCATCTTGAACCATTGCCAACTCATCTTTATTAAGATCGAAGTCATTATTATTTGTATGCCGACGACCTCTTCCTCTTCCTTTGCCCTTCATGATTTTACCCTTTCTAGGTTTTGTCCGATCTATTACAGGTCTTCTCTTTCCACTCTCCTTCTCTTGTGCTTTTGTCTTTAAAGTTTCACATAAAATCTCAGCTGCATTGTCACATCCTTTACGGCTGAAGATGAAGAAGATTGCTGGTAGTAATTCCTTTTGTTTCAACCTCCGTACTAGAGTATCCACCGATGGTACAGACTTCCTCAACTCGGCTTTCAGCATGTTTTCTTTCATCTTTCTTTGCTCTCTTTTACTAATGGCGGAAGGACTGTATCCATCGTCATAGCTTTCGCGTTTTACGATGCGTTCAATACGCCTTTCGATACCTGCCAGACTTCTTTCGGCTGCAGATTGTAATATCGGATGTAGGTCTAATCCTCTTGGTAAACCATTTCTATTGATACCCGAGGCATTCTTGTCAAATCCTCCCTTATTCTTTTTCATTCTCTTGGGTGTCATGACAACACCATCTCCTCTCAACCCAAGTAGGCCATGTTTTGCGCCCGGACCAGCATCTTCATCTCTGAACAATGGAGAAAAGTCTCTCTTGGTTGCAAAATAGTATCGCAAGGGCACTGGTCGTCCGGTATTCGCTTCTATCAGGATGGATTCGCGACCGGTTGTACTCTGCATCCACTCAGCAAGGCGATGAGCATTTGGGAGCGTAGCAGATAGCCCAATAATTTGAGTGTGCATGGGGTTGAATATAACACATTCTTCCCAAGTGCTTCCACGTCCTTTTTGACCCATATAATGAAACTCGTCAAGTACAACCACGTTATTATCTGATAATTCAGAATACACACCATCGTTCCTTTCAGATCTTGCTGCACTTTCTAGTTTGTTTACATCAACTTGGATACTATCATCATCCGTATCTGCATTATCCAATAACGAAGATATTCCCGACTTTGCTCTCCAAGCCATATTTCTATATACTTCTGTAGTCATGATTGTAACATCTGCACCACGTCTAATGCTAATATCACCAGTTGCCAAGCCAACATTTTCCACCCCAAACACTTTTCTCATCTCACCAAACTTTTGATTACTCAACGCCTTTAGGGGTGTGGTGTATATAGCCTTTTTGTTCCTTTCTAGTGCAACACGAAGTGCCATTTCACCAACCACAGTCTTACCAGCTCTGTGTATGTTGTAAGATCATGGGAATATATGAGTACGAGTACCAATGACTATAAAACATACATGTGTTGAGCCGCACATATCATATGCATACATACCCTGTAGGTGCACATACAATCAGATTCTTCTCGGCTAGGATTGCAGCACCAGCAGATAATTGCCAGTTATCCAAAGGAAATGGGAAATATGATTGCAATTGCTCTTGTACTTGTTCATCAGCAATTATATGCTCATTGTTAAAATTGCTGTTTATAAATGGTACCCCAGCCTCTTCATCTCCAACTGAAACCTTTACCTGAAATGATGATATACTACTCTTTGATTTATATTTATATATTCTACCCAAGCTACTACTACTACTTCTTCTATTAGTAATATATGGTGTAGAGTGACGATTGCTTGATGATACATCATAAAGTTTTGATGACCAGCTAGAAAATGCAGATAATCTCACCGCTTGAACCCGACATATCATCACTGCATTCAGCAGCAGTAACAACAACAACACTGTATACCACCTATGATGAGTAGCGCCCTGCATACCTCTCTAACAATGGTTGTTGTGTTGTAGCAACTAAGCGCCTATGCCATTAGATATTGATTTCTTCGCTAATACAATAGTGGCGATAGAACGACTTCAAATTATTGTTGGCAGATAGAGTAAGGCATATCAATACTACCATAATATACTTAGATCAAATACAATAACTTTAATCTGGATAAGGTGTATTGGTCCGACTGGTTAGACTGATTATTCAAAGGATACCATCACCGTATCCTTTTCAGTAATACAACTCTATCCTTTGCAACACATCAAGTCACAAGTTATTGTGCGTTGAAGACTGTATATACTCTGCCCCAATCTACTCTAATAGAGTAATGTGTAGTTCTAAATTATCATCAAATAATATATAGAATGTACCTTCGTGAATATGTACCTCCGACGCAAAGGCCTTCACGACGACAAAGTCATCCACCAATAGAATCATCTTCAAAATCATCATCAAGACGGAGACATAAAAAATCTAATAGAATAAGGAGGGGGGACAATAATACATCAGGAAGAAGTGTGATATCACAGTATTCAATAGATGATGATAGGAGTAATATCTCTTCGGCTAGAAGTGCACCAATTTCATATTCAAGATCTCATGTAAATTATGACAATTATGGACAACAACAACACTCACGCAGCTTTAATAAAGGCAGGGATAGTGGTAGTCATTATTATAGATCAAGTAGAAGAAAAGGAAGATCTTCCAAAGAATCAGATTGTTATCCAGATAGTTATAGTATTGATGATGGTACAATAACAACTGAACTCACCTCGTCTTCATCATCACGAAGGCAACGAAGGAGAAAAAAACGATCCGCTAGGACACAACCAATTTTATCAATAGATATGTTATCACGCATATGTTCACTGGCAATTATATGTACTGTACTCTATTTGGGAGTAGGTGCATGTATTAGTTTCACCAATAGTGTTGTTGGTAACATCTTTGGTGATATCTATCACGAGATATCTTCAGAAAGTCAGAAGGAAGATGAATACCAATCAATCTATGATGAAGACAAAGCAGGTGTTAGAGGAGCCTCATTACACGCTAATAATAAAGATGAAAAGTTAAATGTACATGATCTCAATGCACAGAGTCACTTGCTAAAAGCTGAAGGAAGACAAATAATCAATGATAAAGGACTAGAAGTTGATGAAGAAGGTGAAGGAGAGCTGGAGTATATGGGTCATGATATAACGAACGACTTCTTCTTTGCCGGTCCCATTGTGGAAAAGAAACAACCTGGTCATGCATATGCAGATATTCCTCTGTTGCTTGATTCAAATCCTTTTGCAATAAGCATATGGATAAACTTGTCCCCCCTGTCTGATGCTAAAGAAAATAATGATAGTCGACAACCTAGGGTTATTCTATCGACCAACTCAAAAGGGTATGTCGGCTGTTCTTCTGATAAATTTGGAAATAAGTCAGGTATTGGTATTATTTTATACGCACAACCTGAATATCATCATTCGTATAGGATTATATTGGAATATGCAGACACGAAAAATAAATCATGTCAAACTATAGGAGGATCAAAACAACATGACGAGTTACTAGTGAGAGAAGGAGAATGGAATCATATAACTATATTTGCAACACGAACATCAAAATCAAAGGAAACAAAGACTACTGAAAGAATAAGCGTGTATGTAAATGGCGAGCTTTCTGGTAGGAATGATAATGTATCTCGTGATTTGGCTCATGTAAATTCCGAAAATGGCGAAACAATCGTCGGTCGATATGCCACCCCAGATGAGCCACATCATAGTATTAGCAACGACCAACACTTTGACCTTGGAGGTAGAGTAGGAATGCTTTCATTCTGGGAAACAGGTGGTCATGCTCGTTTGTCAAAGCTGCCGACACGAATGTCTGTGAAAACTACAGACGATGAAGATCATGTAGTTAAGATGATCCAACGTGCAGCATTTGATATTGGTGCCATTAAAGAACTCTCCCTGCGGGGTTTGTTTGTAAAGAAACCTACACTATTGTATCCATTCCAACGAAGAGAGAAACAAAAGGAGATCAAGCTGAGTGATGGGAAAGTTAAGCTACCAGATTTATCACTTGAGTTACCGCCCGTTGCGAATTGCAATGAATTAATGTCAGGGAAGAATGGTGAGATCATAGTAGATGTAGCTGGGGATGATCAGCACATCACAACTCGTAAACTGCAAGCCAAGCAACCAGTGAAAAAGTTACTTGTGAAGCAGCAACGGAAGGATAGTGAGCAAGAACTTGACATGTATAGAGGTCACTGAATCATATAATACATAATTAACCTCTGAGTAATACAGAGATGCATATTACAAATAGACAAACCCCTAGTTATATATTGTAATGTGAAAGTGAAGTATTGTTGAGACTTACCCCACTAGGACATGTGTCTCAAAAGCTTCGCGCATGTCAATTGTTTACAACAATTTGAGGAACGATGCTAGATCCGCCAACTAAATCATCTACATCATATAGTCATGATCCTCCGCCATCATCATCAATAGTAAACAGTCGTCGCCGACAGCCTCTGGAACCATGTACACCAACTAAATTGAAAAATGACCCACCACAGCAACATTATCATTATATGAAAGCACCACCACAAGTATACCATACCCCACAAAAACAAAGCGGGTATCATGACTATTACTCGCCACATCGGAATGGCAACAACAGTAGTGTTGCATATACTCCGTCGCTCCGTCGGAGATCTTCATATCTTCAAGAAAAGTTAACACCAATTCATAGTGCACCGTCAAAGTATCAACAACAACATCAACAACACAGTTATATACCAACTAATGAAGATGATAGTAGACGGCGTTTAAACTACAATCACAGTAGTCCTTCTAAGAAGTCAAAGTTGAAAAAGAAGAAGAAGTCAAAGTCTACATTATCTTCAAGAGACAGATTATCACGTATCATTATATGTTTGTTTTGTTTTTGGGTAATAAGAGGTACTATTAGAATGATATTTGGAAGTAGTAGTAACAATAGTGATCAAAACGACTATCTTTATACAAGTCATATGAATAATGAAGAAGAAGAAGATGATGACGGACCAAATTTGAGAGGATCAAGTCAAGCAGATATTGCAATAAAAGATATCTCTACAAGTCCTAAAGATTTGAATGTACACTATATAGATAAAGATTATCATGAGATTGAAGAAAAAGATATGGTAGATACACAATCAAGCAACGGAGTAGCAAAAGAGAATGGCAAAGACATCATCAGTATAGATGTTGAGAAGAAGGAGTATATGGATCCAGATTCAACAAATGAATTCTTCTTTGCAGGTGGCATTAACATTAAGAAGCGAATAGTCAACTGGAAAGGGCGAATAGAAACAATATCCTCTCCTGGTCATACGTATGCTGATATACCGTACTTACTTGACTCTAATCCATTTGCAATCAGTATATGGATTAACCTATCACCATTACCTGCTGATGAACATGATGCACATAGACCTAGAGTCATCCTGTCAACGCGATCGAAGGGATATTTAGGTTGTTCATCTGAAAATTTTGGTGATAGACCTGATACCGGTATTGTTTTATATGCACATCCACATTATGGCGATGATAAATGGGACAATTTAAGTATCAAAACATATCGCATCAAGTTGGAATATGCAATCACACGAAATAGATCATGCCAAACAATTGTTGGGTCTCAAACTGATGAGTTTGCAATCGTTCATGAAGGAGAGTGGAATCATATAGTTATATTTGCAACTCAAACATCAAGAAATGAAAGAATAAGTATGTATATCAATGGCAATCTAGCTGGTAGGAATGATAATGCACCAAGAGAATTCCTATCCCATAAAACAATAGAATCAAAAACGACAGTTGGAAGATTTGCAACACAATCACATAGTAGCAACCACTTTGACCTTGGAGGTAGAGTTGGGATGTTATCATACTGGGAAACGGGAGGACCAAACACCATAGCTGATAAGGAAACACGCATGTTAGTGAAAACTACTGATGACGAAGATCAGCTAGTAAAAGCAATTAACCGTGCAGCGTTCGATATCACTGCCATCAAAGAACTTTCTAATCGGGGACTTGCGGTCAAGGAGCCGACACTTTTCTATCCTCTTGAGCATATTGAAAGCAAAATTATTGATGAGTTATATACTGATGACCCACCACCAATATTGTTTGATGAGCTCATGTTAGGCTATAGAGGAAGAATCATCACAGAGTTAAAGGATGGAATGCCTATATATCAGAGGGAAGCATTTATACCTCTGGGAGGTAATAGGTATTCGGAATATAAAGACAGAACGTTTGTGCCTAAGAAGTTAAAACCTTCGGAACGAAATGAGCTCGATCAAGTTGCTAGAGCTCGTAGCGGACTTGTGAAGAAAGCAATGCAACATGCTTGGAAAGGATACAAGGAACATGCATTTGGAAAAGATGAATTGCTCCCACTGTCTCAAGGAGGGCAAGATAATTGGGGAGGAATGGGCACAACTCTAGTCGATTCCCTTTCAACTCTCTGGATTATGGGCATGGAGATTGAGTTTCGAGAAGCAAGAGACTGGGTGAGAGATCATTTAGATTTTAGTCAGGTCCGAGGTGGAGTATCTGTCTTTGAGACTACAATCCGAAATCTAGGTGGTCTTTTATCTGCATATGACCTCAGTGGAGATAAGGCGTTTCTACAAAAAGCTGATGATTTAGGAACAAGACTAATGAAGGCATTCACAAGTCGATCAAGCCTACCTTTCGGTGAAGTAGAACTATTTGATGGTGGCAGAGCTTATAACACAGGATGGCACTCCAATTATGCGGTTCTGTCAGAGATTGGGACATTACAAGTTGAGTTCCGCTACTTAGCAAGGGCCACTGGGAAGAGTGAGTATGCAACCACTACTATGCGAGCAATGGACGAGCTTCTAAAGCTTAATGCAGAGTCAGGTTTATATCCCACTTTCATCTCAAATACAAAACAAGATATATCTTTTGGTAATGAAGATATTAGTATTGGGGCAATGGGTGACTCGTTCTACGAATATTTATTAAAGATCTGGCTCCAAGGTGGCAAAAAGGAAACGAAATATCGAAGAAGGTATGATGAGTCAATGAATGGTATCATGGACAAGCTAATTCACATGAGTAGACCCAACTACCTCACATATGTAGCCGAAATGAAACGAGGCAAAGTTGAACACAAGATGGATCATTTAAGCTGTTTTCTTGGAGGTCTCCTCAGTCTTGGTGCCTACACCCATCCCGACGGCTTGCAATCGTTAGAAGCTCAACGTCAGTTGAAAACGGGGAAACAACTGGCATATACCTGCTACCAAATGTATGCTCGAAGCAAGAGTGGTTTAGCCCCGGAGTTTGTAAACTTTGACAATGCTCAGAATGACTTTCGAAATGGCCATCCTTATTATATATTACGACCAGAGACTGCGGAGACTTTTTATATTCTGTACCAGTTGACAAAAGACCCGGTGTATCGCGAATGGAGTTGGGAGATCTTTCAAGCTATAGAGGAACATTGCAAGACTGAAGCTGGATACGCTTCAATCAAGAATGTTGACCAAAAGAACAAACAAGACAACAGAATGGAGTCATTCTTTTTAGCAGAAACACTGAAGTATTTGTTCCTGATACAGGACGATACCAATGATATCGACATTATACACACACATGTATTCAACACTGAAGCACATCCCCTGCGGATATTTGACTGAGCTAATTCGATGCGGTAAGTGATGTTGTATGTACTGAATGTTGCCTCTATGAAACAAGACAACAGAATGGAGTCTGAGACTCTTAAATATCTGTTCCTGATACAAGACGATTCCAATGATTTTGACCTGCTTAATACGGTGAGTGAATAAATATGTACTGATTGAGATTTTGCACTCCGTTATCTAACCTTTCTTTTGTTCATCGTTGCACATTAGCATGTCTTTAATACGGAAGCTCATCCATTAAGGACCGTTCTCGTCAGCTGGTCTCTTGAGGAAGAGAACGACTCCTTCCCACTTGCTCCTCAATAGGTAAATACTTTTTATTGAGAGATTCCAATAACATCATATAAGAACAAGTAATAATTGCAACAAATAATGACAATATAAGTATAAACATACTGTTCTCTTTGCCTTTGAGCTCCCCCTGTCTACTCGACACATACTACATTCACAACTAACCACCCGCTAGCGTACGTACAATCAGAAGGTATGTACAATGTACAAGATACCTCCTGGTATCCTTACTGGTCATTTTCCAAAGCCTGCCCATTAATTATGTGATAGAGCAATATCATTCTCTTATTACCTTCTTTGCTTGCTTATATACTAAACAGTCTTCGAACAAACACCCTTGCTGCTGGTTTAGTTTGGGTTTAGTTTTGGTTTGTTCGGCGGTCTTTACAAATACAGTGCACGACAACCATAAATTGATAAATTGCAAAACAGCCCTTTAATACCTAGACAATACAGTAATATTACAATACAATACAAACAACAACAATAATACAATGTCAGACCGAACAGATGAATTCTTCTCATTTGCACGCTCAGTTCCTGCAACGGGTAATATGAGTTCAATCCGTGCTGGCGGTAGTTCATCATCTGAATTAATACAATCATCTAGTGGTGTCGACAATAAACCAATATCAACTTTATCACAACAACAGCAACAACAGAATAATCCAGCATTAGCAGAATTGCGTACCTTCAGATCAGCTGCATCGGAAATATCTCACGATGTATCAACAACATCATCTTTACTAGCTGAACTATCTCGATTGGTAAAAACTGGAGCGGGCGGTACTCGAATGTTTGCAGATGAATCTGCCAATGAACGTGCCGATGTATTAGTATTACGTATTAAATCCAATATTGAAGGATTACATTCAAGATTAGAAGAGGCACAGGTAACATTAGACAGGTCTAAACGTCGACTAGGTAAGAATTCACAAGCGGGTATGGAAGCATCGAACTTAGTTGGACAATTAAAGGAAGATTTTGTTAAAACTACAAGTGGATTCAAGGCAGTATTGGAAGAACGATCTGATGGTATGAAGGATACGAATGATCGTAAACGACGTGTCATTGGTGGTAGTTTCACTGCCGGACAGGATGGCGGTGATGTTGTTGGTGAAGGAGAGCGTGTTGACTTGATGACATTAATGAATAAACCTGCAGTATATGGTGTCGGAAACGATCAAAGATCTTCAT
>Ga0214480_100898_pt1 | contig 14251 bp, 21 predicted proteins | sample M1_20Mar14CPVII9_3_FD_165042 | JGI IMG/M metagenome (GOLD analysis project Ga0214480, IMG submission 165042) | Marine eukaryotic communities from Monterey Bay, California, United States - M1_20Mar14CPVII9sort6BwellE17 | ecosystem: Environmental > Aquatic > Marine > Unclassified | place: USA... | reverse complement strand
TTCCTATATATCACTAACGGCTGTTGATTGTATGACATCATATTATTGTGTATAATCATACCCACATCCACCTCATATTGACCGTTGATAGTGGCAGTTGCTACTAATAAAAGATGATTAATTGTAGGCAAATTGAGCTGTTTCTACACCCTATTCTTTGCAACATAAATTGTTATAGACCTATTGAGACGATATGTGATGGTATTGCAATGGTAGACACCCTCATCCGCGCTGCTGTGGCGGCAACATATCATGCTATTGTCGTAGGATTGTTTGATGGTTATTTAGTTAGTAGTATTAGTGTATAGTGGTGTACAACAGAGGGGTGCTACACCTACAATACAAACATTACAATACAAAATAATGAAAAGAGGTATTACTATTAATCAAATACTAGTATACTGGTGATTAGTATAGATGTATTTGTGGATTATAGGGGTGGAGGAGTGGTGTATATATCGGTGCTAATGAGGAATGTTGGGTGGCAGAGACATAGTGGGGGAAGTACAATATCACACAGCAATTAACATATTTATGTACAAGAATGAATAGTTTCTATGGGTTGGGTACATCTAAAAAGGATTAGACTGCTCTGAGACTGCATATGGACCGGATCTATTGACTACTATTCAACAATATCCACAACAAATGGGAAAAACTTACATTATCTGTTGTATAGAGTTGGGGTGAGATGACGGCCTTATATTAGTCTAAGTCGATTGGAATGTATATCTAGGCGTTAGAATAGGTTAATTGTATAGTTTATGTACCTTTATTCACCTTATTTGATGCATTAATGTTGACATACTACCACTATCTACACTGTGTAAAACCACCATAAAAAAGGATACCAAAAAGACTTGAGCCCCAAAATAGGATACCAAAGGATTCCGAAAAGACTCAATTTTTGTTGGGATAGACTGCACCTATTCTACTGACGCGAAGAAGACAAAGGAAGCAAGGAATATGAATACTACAGCTGATAATATTAGTACTATCGATAATTGCGGTGGTACAGATGATCGAAACATCAAAACCTGCGATGATAAAAAGAAGTGCACATCATGTGAACAAAATAATAATATGGTGCATGATGGTGCATGTCTCACCTAGGGAAAAATATACTGGAAATAAATATATTACAATAAATTGGAGTAAATAAGCATTGCAATGTATTTATATATTGCAATAAATATTGCTCGAGCTTGAGATATTGCAATAAGTATTTCTCAAACTTGAAGTATTTCACTATTTATTGATACTAATTCCAATGTACAAAACTTACAAAAATGCCTGTATTTGTTCTGAAATGGGCGCATATTGCAAGCAATTTCGCAATAAATATGTATTTATATCTATTGCTATATTGCAATAAATATTGCTCAGGTTTGGAATATTGCAATAAATATTGGATAAATGTGCATTTTTACAGTATATATTGATCCTTAAAAATATTTCCAATAAATATGCCATATATTTTTCCCTAGGTAAGGTGCATGTGATGATAATGGTGGTAACAACGGTAATAGCGGTAGTAGTAGTGATATATCTGATAGTATTTCAAAATGTGCCAATTGTGGCAAGGAAGGTGGTATCAACAATACGTGCAACAAATGTAAGATGGTGAAATATTGTAACGCAGCCTGCAAAAAGAAACATCGACACAAACATAAGAAAGATTGTGAAGAGCATCAAAGACTGGCTGCTGAATGTGCTGCTAAGTTACACGATGAGAAACTATTCAACCAGCCACCAACACAATATGAAGATTGTCAGATCTGTTTGTTACAAATGCCTTTACTTTTTTCGGGGAGGAAATACTTTTCGTGTTGTGGAAAACATTTATGTAGTGGATGTTTCCATGCAAATTGCAACATAGATTTAGACAAGCAATTGTGCGCCTTTTGTAGAACTCCCTTACCAGAATCAGAAGAGGAGGCATTTGAAAGGTTGAAGAAACGAGTGGAGGCTGGGGATGCTTTGGCAATTTTCACCCTAGGAGATGAATATTTTCAAGGTAGATATGGTTTGCCGCAAGATTACCCTAATTGTTGGTGAAAACATAGTGGATATCCTGAAACGTAGAGGGTCGAAAAATCTCCGTATGAAAACGTAGAGGGTCGTTGAGGTGGAAACATAGTGACAACATATTCAAAAATGGAAGGTATTTTGACCAATTATAGCTGAATTTAGTGTCAATATGACAGTTTGAGTACCGTAATGACAGTACTGAGTACCGTAAAGTTGAAAACATATAGGGTGAATAGGGTCCTCAGAATCGGCCTTGAAAACATAGAGGGTAAAATTTATCGGAACGTAGTGACTACGTATTCACCAACAATTAGGGTATGCAAAGGCATTAGAATTATGGCAAAAGGCAGGAGAACTTGAACACGCCGAAGCATATAATAGTATTGGCCGTGTTTATTATGATGGTTTTGGAGTAGTAGTGGATGAAAAGAAGGCTAAGCATTACTATGAACTGGCAGCTATGATGGGAGATACACATGCAAGGAACACTATTGGATGTATTGAGTGGCAGACAGGTAATATGAATAAAGAGAACTACAAGAGCAACGCTAATATAGACAGAGCACTAAAGCACTTTATGATTGCATCGGGGAATGGAAATCAACTCTCTCTGGACAATATACAAGACATGTATAAGATCGGACAGGTAACAAAAGATGAATACACTGCCGCTTTACAAGCTTATCAAACATACTTGAGCGAGATTAAGAGTGCTCAGAGAGATGAAGCTGCTGCTTTTGATGATAAACACAAGTATTATTGAATCAATGATAATGATATTGGAGTTAGTATGTGGGCAGAATGCACTCTGACTTTGAATGGTACAAACTTATACGAATATACTTAATTAAACCATATTTAGTAAAATCATTCAGCAGAGACAACAACCATTGTATCCTATAATTACTTTAGCATTACAGTCTATCACTTACCCAAATACGTTGCCAACTCATCCATATCGTCAGGACTACCCATGAAGCACGGACTTCTTTCATGTACATACTCAGGTTGGACACTTAACAAAGGAACATTACCATTCGATGCCTTTCCTCCGGCATGTTCAAGAATGAATGCCATTGGTGCAGACTTGTAGACTAATTGGAGATTGCCCTTGTGATGCACTTCAGTATCAGCTGGACAGCAAAATATACCTCCATACATTAACGTTCGATGCACATCACCTACCATCGAGCCGATATATCTTTGAGTATACCGCTGCTGGGTCTCTCCCTTTCCAGTCTTTAGTGCTTTCAGGTACCGCATGAAATTACCATCCCAGCCTTCAGAGTATGCCTCATTGCATGAATAGATGTTGCCTCTCTTTGGTATTTGCATATTAGGGTCTATTATATGCAATCATAAAGTAGCTGAAGGTGAGAAACCAGACAGGAAACACCTTGATGAGTAGAAGAAGAATCAATGAGACTTACGTGTCAAGACGAACTCATTAATGGTAGAATCCAAAGTAAAGCCGTGTGTGCCACCTCCAAGTGAGAATACAAGCATGGTAGTAGATGAGTATAGACAGTATCCCGCAGCCAACAAACTCGAACCAGGTTGAAGAACCGCTTTAGTCAGGGAGTTTGGATCTCTCAAGTCTGGAGAAGAGCCCCCCTTAAACCCAGCATCTGCATCGAAGACACCAAACTGTATGTAGGGAAGAACAAGATCATTAGACATGTATATGCAACTATCTTCAAGCAACTATCAAAAACTCACGACAGTGCCTGTACAAATCTGTGCATCGGCATTACCGGAACCATCAAGCGGATCAAAGCATGCTGCCAAACGTCTAGCATTACCCCAATTTCCTCCTCCATCAGTTTTCTTCCTCATCCCATCCTTTGCATGTTTAAAAGTAGAAACCGATGAGGCAATACAATGTGAGACTTTATGGATTGCACATGTCTATTGCAACTTCTATAGTTTATATGCACACATCATATGCGCAAAACTCCAACTTTCTTACCTTGCCATATTGATCCAATGCGTATGCAACAGTAACACCCGGTTGATGTTCCTTCACACCCTCTTCACCATTAAACTTACTTGGATTGCTCCGAGGTGCTTCCACCACACGTAGCCGTCCTGTAAATCGTAATGCATTTTGTAATACATTTTTTGAGAGTTGGTCTAATCGTTTCATACTATTATCTCTAGCCGATGATGATGATACGCTGGCAGATGTAGATGATAATTTAGATGTACTTGAAGATTGTATCAAGTTTGATATTGTTTTACATGCCATTTGTATACTGGTGGCCAAGGATTCCATATCTCGTAATTCTGGAAAATCCTGGACTTTTATAGAAAGCCATCTTGTTAATGTTATTTTTGCATTAGACGATGAAGCCGACGGAGATAGCGAAGGTAATGATAAATCTTCAATACGATCGGAAAAGGATGATGAGGTGTAGTACCTTTCATCTATACTAGATGTTGAGTGTTCAGTAATGGATGAGAATAATTGGGAGGTAGTTGATGGCAACGTTGAAGACGTTTGTGACGAATATTTCGACTGCGTAGGCGACCAAGCTATTGCAGTAACCGAAATAATGCAAATTAGAAGTAATATAGTTATATCCGACATCATAATATTATTGTGATGGCGATTATTTGCAGCGTAGTAATGATAATCATTTTTACTAGTAACTTGAGAAACTTTACTAGTAAAAAAAGTACTCTCGTACTGCCGTATTTGCTTACGATACTAAAAGAAGTAGATGTGCAGTAGCGACCCAAGCTATTGCAGTTAATGCAAATTAGAAGTAATAAAGATATATCCCATATCATAATATTATTGTGATGGCGATTATTTGCAGCGTGCAGCAGTATTAGTAATAATCTTTTTTACTAGTAACAGTTACTAGTAAAAAATAGTACTCTCGTACTACCGTATTTGCTTACGATACTTAGATGGTATCTTTTGGCGAAGCAATGCCGGTATCTGACGGTTTGGCGACAACACATACGAATAAATGAGTGGCTATGAAAAATGTGCCGTGGGATCAGTTGAGTTTATTTCATTGCAATGGCCGCTGCGATAATAGTCTCATAATTTACAAACAACTGCAACAGACAAGTGAATTCACCGTATATACAACTACAACAACTACCACCATCCAACTACCATGCCTCTCGGACCGGAATCTACACAAATTTATAATTTTGCAAAAGATCATGTGAAAGACAATAATCTCTACTCCGATCAACCAGGAGGTGAAGAGGGTTGGGGTGCACACCTCCTCACAACGTTCCGAGTTAGCTATAAGAACCAAGATCTTGCTCAACTTCATCCAGAGCTCCTCGCCGTTTATAATAAAAGTAACACAGCATTCCCTCAAAGATTGCAATCGGCTTTTAATACCCTAAACCGAAAAGCCTTAAAGGCAGATCCATCATATGTCGACCATGCACCATTCTTCAAAGCACCAACAAAGCGTGGCACAATCGATCCTTCTACTTTCACGGTACCAACTGCTACTGCTACATCCAATGCACCGGCACCACCACCCACGCCTTCCAACAACAATATGGCAGCTTCAGCAATTGTACCACCACTCACGCCAGGAGCAGCAATTCCTACAATGGTACCATCCACACCTGCTGCTTCTACAGCAACAGATGCAGCCCTTCAAAGTTTGATGTCTACAGTCGATAAATTTGCTGAACTCACAGCTCAGAAGGCTGTTGCGGACGACAAGAAATGGGAGGAGGCTGAAGCACGTGATGAAAAGCGTCAAGAAGCAGACGAGAAGAGATGGAAGGAGGCTGATGAGCGTGATGCAAAACGTGAAGCAAAGCGTGATGAGGAGTTCGATAAGCTTGCATCAGCTACTAAAATTTCCATGGAGACTGGCACCCTTGCCTTGACAACAGCCAACCAAGCTAATCAAAAGGGCGACTTTGTCATTAAGGAGATTGAAAAGACCAATAAGAAGGTTGATCGTTTGGAGAAGTTTGAGAAGTTTGTTATGAAAGGAAGAGGGAAACAATTGTTTCGTCTGAATGGAGACATGTCCAATGGTAAGTAATCACATGATGTGTTCCGTTTCTATTCAACTTATCAACTGTGCACTTAACTCTTTCTTTACTTATATATTCTCTATCTTAATAACAACCAGATTCTGAGGCTGAATCTGACGATGGAAGTGTTATGTATGTGCCTCTTCCACCCACTACCAAGACAAATAACTCTGGTGATGAGGCTTCTACCACTGAGTCCGAGTCTGAAGATGAGGCTGACGATACCCGTTCTTTTGTGGTTGACGAGGAGCCTGACACTCCCTCGGTTCCTATCGAAGAGAACCTTGAGGTTGAGAATGAGCCAAAGGATATGGAAGGTACCACTATTGAGTTTGAGGATGTTGACTTCGACGTGTCCCCCAAGTCCCCCAAGCCCCCCAAGAAGTCTATCTCATGGACTGATACCAACATCTTCAAGGTTGCGTCCTTTATGGCAAAGGTCCTATGTGTTGTCTTCTTTGCCTACTTCTTTGCTGATGTTGTTGAAGTCAACATGTCATTAGTATTTCCTACTGTTGAGGTTGTTAAAGGAGAAGTAGCTGTTTGGGAGATTGTATTAGTCCTGTGCCTATTCAAAGTACTCCCCTGCTGAGTTGTAATCAGCAGAGTGAGTTATTATAATATGTATATGTATGTGATTGAAACTGGGGAGAATACCCCAACCACTCGTGTGCTGAGTTAAATGTAGCACCGAGTTATTTGATAAGCTAAGAAAAACATAAATTGTTACTATACGTATTCTTATCTATAACTGTTTACAATTATGTACAATGGCAACACATCCTTTCATCGACTTCACTTCTCACTCCTGCGTTGATCATGACGAGAGAGAATAATCTTTAATACTCACGGCAAGGCATCATAGTCTACTAGAGGTGATACCATCCCTTCATCAAAGTCGTACTTTACCCTGATATAGCCAGTTTCCCATATACCACCATGATTACCTAACCACTCGCTATCATTACAAGTTGTATTCTCATCAGAGCAACACAAAGTACAGCAAGAACATTCAATTTCGGTATCAAATGATGTGCTACTACTTGCACAGTCTGACACAAAGTGTGTAATGGTATGTGCACACATTGCATCTGTATTGCCAGTGAGGGCATTGTCATCGATAAGTAGTGTTTCTGAAAGGTGTAGGATAGATATGTGAGTTTCTTTTCAGACAAACAAGCACACAAGTCACCAGGCTAACATTTAACAACATCGACACTCACCAATCTTTGACAATCCACCTAAACCAAGCTCACCCGTAAGTTTGTTTCTATTTAGTATCAATACCATCAGCTCTGATAGACTGCCCAAAGATTGAGGTATCGTATCCATTAAATCATTCTCTCCCAAGTCGAGGAAAGTCAAATTGGTCAGATCTCCCAACCAATCAGGTATACTTCCTGTGAGAGAGACATTCTTTAGTGATAACTCAGTTAATCCTGCCATACTTTTAATCCAATTTGGTACTGGTCCTGCATCAAAGTTGTTTCTTCCGAGGAAAAGTATATCCAAGTTCGTCAAATCATTTATTGAGGGTATTGTATTCGTAAACTGATTAATGGAGAGATCTAATGTCGTGAGATTCTTCAACTTGTTGATGCTAGACGGAATCGATCCAGTGATGTTGTTGGTATGAAGAGAGAGGAACTTCAACTTGCTTTCTTGTACACTTGATAAAGTCTCATCAGGCAGCTGTCCTTCTAGTCTATTCATGCTTAGATCAAGCACTGTCAGATCGGGCAGTTTGAATAGATGGCCCGGTACCGTACCGCTGAATGAACAGTTTGATGCATCCAGATGTACTAAACTTGTTGCCTGTGCAAAGAAGGTGTCGTCAATGTTGCCAGTAAACATGTTATCTTCGAGGTAGACATGTGTAAGGTTCATAGATTGGAGCACTTCAACACTTCCTTCAAATCGACAATCATCCAGGTAAAGCCTTCGTAATTCTATCAAGCTTGATAAAGATTGTGGAAGAGATCCACCCAATCCAGTATTGGATAATGATAGTTGCTTCAGCTTTGTTAGTTTGGATAAGTCAGGAAGCGTGCCGGTAATCTCTGAGTTGTAGTCGAGAACCAGCTGTGTCAGATTTGTCATCTCTGTTAGGAAGTCTAAATCACCTTGGGTTGAATCACCACTTAGTTGGTTTCTTTCGAGCCATAAGACATCAAGCTTTGGAAGTTGAGCAAACGACCGAGGTATCTTGCCATTCAAATCGTTGGACATCAATGCAACTAGCAAGAAAGAAAGAAGGATCAATGTTGGGGTAAGAAAAGAGATAAAGCAGCACCAATGAAATAGTACAAAGTTTGTTTTATATCAACTCACTAGCAGTCATATGTTTTAACCATCCATATTGAAATGGTATTTCACCCGATAATCCCTTGTTGTCCTGGATGTGCAGAACCTTTAGATATCTCAAATGATGTACTTCACTTGGAAGCTTTCCCAACATATTGTTCAGTGCTGGATGAGGAGAAGGGTGAGAGATGTGAATTGACAAATGAATATACCGACAAAGACTGAATAACAACTTACGAGGAAGACTTATACCAGTAACAAAACGTTGTCCATTCCATACATCCTTCTCTTGAATATCACTATCCTCATCTGTAAAGTCAGGCTTTCCATCACAAAGTACTCCAAATACAAACTCTTGCTGTAAATTCTGTATCTGAAACTTATCATACCAAGCACATTCATGCCAACCGGTTAAAAAGTTTAACTTCCATGTCCAGTGTGTATCGCCACCAGTTGAAAAGAATAACACTGCTAATGCATACCGCTGAATAAAGGTGTATTCATACTCTTCAGTTGGTATCTTCATCCTGTACTTATCAAAAGTACTAATCCATCTTGCAGCCTCATATTGTGGACTAAATGAACTACCACCATATACCAAGGTAAGCCTCGGATCCAATGTCTTTGGATCTGATATATCAAATGTAATTAAATAATCCAATGTCTGTTGCAATCTTCTTTCATTCTCTTTCTTTGAATGTCCATTGCCAAATATGACATCCCATATACTACCAATATCACTACCTCCTCCTCCGCTATTCTCTTGCACCATAGATCTAGGATAACCATAATATCGTAATGTTGTTATTATCACACTTGCAATGAATGTAATAGATAATAAGAAGAGTGTGAATATTCGATAATGTCTTGCTTGTTTACGACGAGCAGCGGCCTGTGAGGATGTTAATGTTTGCTGTTGTCGTTCTTCGTCATCTCCAAATGTTGAGAGACCATCATCTATTATTGTATCCCCGTCATCGTCAGTATAATTTGGCATCATAGTCTACAACTCTTGAGAGAAGCGAGGATAGAAAGTAAGTGCACAAGATGTGTACCTTTTTGTGAAATACTCTGTCAATATCGTTTGTATAGACCCGTGCTTCCACTATTCGAAAGATCTATAAATAATGATCTTCTGACTGTGCTGAAGGTATACCAAAGTGATTATTGATCTGCCGTATCGATATTGCAATGTTCTCAATCAATTTCTTGAAAAAATTTGATACGATGATACGATTCTCGATCCCTCTACATTATCTCACAAGACCACCACTACCAGTAAACATCTCTGCAGTCAACAGATACGATACGATATATATTTGAAACCTCCTTCATTATACTTGTACTATCGGGTTGGATGTGTGTTATTATGGCATGGAGGAACGACATACATTTCAGCTCAGCGGAGGATAAGTCGACGGACAGACGCAATCGGTCAATTAATATCAGTGATAACTGTACCATAATCGTGAACTGTTACTTTGTTCTACTTCTTATTGTGGCGCTTGTATTGATTGCTGTAAGGCCTTGTACTCATACCGCGATGTTCTTTTCTCATTGGGTGAAAGAGTTTGGGCTGGATAAGAAGCTGGCACCTATAGACGACTCAAAACACAACAAGATTAACGATGATAATGACGAAGAAAGTTTATTTACCACAATTTTCGATACTGTGGCACCTCGTTCACCACCTCCTCAACATAATAATAGTGAGAGTACTCTTCAAAAGACGCGTCAGGATATGAATTCATCTTCTGTTCATCCAATGGAAGATCAAATTAAACGATTGCAAAAGGATACCACTCTTGCTGCAACTCCCCAACCACCTACAAACAAAAGCAATACAAATAATGAGCTCCTCATACAATATCAAGAAGAAAACACAAATTTACGTAATCAACTCATCACATTACAAACAGAGAATACAAATCTAAAACAAATAATTGAAGAAAATAGCAGTACAATAACCGCAGCAAAACAAACAGCCGAAACTGCCAATGCACCAACATGGAAATGGGCAAATATATCTGATCTATTCACTTTATGCAGTGCACAACCTAAACCACCCAAAAAAGACAAGAATGGTAATATTATCCCACCCAAGTTAGATGAGAATGGCAACATTATACCAAGTAAGAATATTAAAAAGATCCACAAGGTATTAAGTAAACAACGAGATATGATCAAAGTACGATCATTTAATATTGCCAATGTGCCTGATGGATACACAATATTACATGCGGCATGTAAGGTTGGTAATATTGAAGTTGTTGAGTATTTGTTATCAAATCATGTCATGTTCATTGGAAAAGAAGAAGATAAAGTCAGCAGTAGTAGTGAAGTAGATGGAGAATACAAGTTGGATCTGAATGAAAGGGATTTACAAGGTCGTACTCCTCTTCATATTGCTTCTGTTAATATGCATGATGAATTGATAAAGGTACTAGAGGGAGCGTATAATAAGCTGAAGGATATGGAGATGAATATGTATGATGAAGAAGAAGATGATGGTAACAGTGGGAGCAGTGATGGCGAGGGTGGTGAGGAGAAGAAAGAAGGAGATGATAAGGATCAAGTGATTACAGATCTTGTGGAGGAAATGGTGACCAAGCTGACCACATCAGAGACTTCGGCAAGTAAAGATGACAATACTGCAGATAAAGATGTTACAATCACTCCAAAGACTGTAACAAAGTCACCAATCAAACGAAGGCTCAAAACTCCAAAGTCACGTTCACCCAAGAGAAGTCAGACACCGAAAACTCCATTGTCACGTTCACCCAAACCTACATCTGGATTATCACCAAAACCTACATCTAGATTATCACCTCAACCAACATTTGCTGGATCATCAGTACCAACAGACTTATCAGGTCGTTCTCCATTGGGAATGGCAGCAACATCAACAGCCTCAAGGGCCAAGACTCGTCGTTCAATAGTCGAGAATATGTTATACAAGCCTGGTGATCCAAGTATTATTGGACATGGTGGTCGGGGAGAACGTACACCTCCCAACGCTAGGTGTGGACCACAGAAACAGTACTTAAGTCCAAATGTTGGCAGTAGTGCTAGAGGAGGTTCTGTTCCTACTACACCGGGAAGTGGTGGTTCCATTATAGATGCTGGAACCAACTCGTATTTTAGCCCAACACCTCGAAAGAATGGTAGGTATACTCATACGCCCGGTTGCGCTGCTACTGCCAACTTTGCAACGTCATTTCAAAGTCCACCTCCACCGCCAACGATACACGAAGAATCAGGTCATGAAGAAGAAGAAGAAACAGCAGCTAGTGAGAATGTCTTGCAACTGCAATGGGCAGCATCGGAAGCAAATGGTTGGCGTGTCGATATGGAGGATGCAATGTTAGTGAAGTATCCAGTACCCCGACCATTATCAATGGAAGGAGATGCTTCTTCAAGCAGTATCCCCACGACGATGGCTGTCTTTGGCGTATTCGATGGACATGGAGATGGAGGTCATGCCTCAAAGTTTATTGCCGAGAATTTAGTTTCCAAGTTACAGAGTCAACATAAGTGGGCTACAGCTTATCATAATTGCAACAGGTCATCCGATGACACACTTTCTTCGGTACTGACACAGACATGTCTTGACTTAGATGAGGACTTAAAGAATGATGAATCCAAGCCCAAGGATGGTGGAAGTACTGCAATTATGGCACTAGTGAGCAATCGTGTCATGTATGTGGCAAACATTGGTGATGCTCGTTGTATCCTAGTTAGGAAGAAGAATAAGAACGATAGTAACACCTGGGACCCATCCTCAATTGAGGTAATTGCCATGTCAGAAGATCATAAGCCCGACCTTCCAGGGGAACGTTCAAGAATTGAATCGGCTGGATTGTCAGTACAGACTGATCATATCCCACCCGATGAAGATGATGAAAATGGTGAATATACAAAAGTACATCGTGTTAAGAAATCTGATACGGAACTGTTGGGAGTATCACGAGCCTTTGGAGATCAAGATTACAAGTCAAATAAGGATTTGTCAGCATCTCGACAGGCAGTGACATGTTCTCCCGATATTCGTGTTAGAGATCGTGCAGATGACGAAGATATGTATTTGATTCTGGCTTGTGATGGTGTAAGTATTTCTATCATTCGTTGCTTGTTAAGGTTTAGAAGTGATTTGTTACTCATATCGATACTGTTTCGACTCTCCACATTACAGATTTGGGATGTCATGTCAAATGAAGAAGTAGGCGAATTCGTAGCAAGACGGGTGGCAGAACAGTTTGGATGGGTTGATGAACTTTCAAACGATACTAATGAAGAACAAAGTGAACTCAAAGCATCAAAAGAACGGAACATGTCCGACAATACAGTAGAAGGTGAGGTACTTGCCAAAGTTGGTGATGACTTATTAGCAAAGTGCCTCGATAAGAATTCGAGGGATAACATGTCAGTGCTGATTGTAGCTTTACCTGCTTCTGGTATAGTGACAAATGATTCAGCTGCTACTCATGCTGTTGTAAAGGAACCAGGTAATGTAAAGAGGACGCTAGAGTATGACAAATAGATAAAACGGGATGGCTAGTAGCTATCTATTCTAAAGCTTAATGTTTGGAATCACTAGTCATTATGTCTTAAATCGACTACTACCAATCTACACAGAGACAACACAATCAGAACTAATACACAAGAAGAAGAAATCATTTTATTGGGGCATTGGCAATTTGTTTGTTTTGACGAATCCAACCACCCTCAACCAATTATTCAGCAAGGATTTCGATAATGCTGCTCTTTATTGTTGGACTGGTATCATATACATCATCATCCAACAATACTAAAAACTTACTACCAAATGATATATGAACTCCACCAAAGAAAAACTATATTACGGTGTAAAAGAGGTAAAATAAGATGAACCGAAGGATACCACAATTGAGTAGTTGATAGACGACTCGATAGATGTATTATATTGCAATATCGAATGCTCTCACAATAATTGATTTCATATACCAATAATACAGGATTTAGATCAGTATTTAGCGCTCTTTCGAATAGTGGTACTTTCGAGGCCGAATTTAATCAATATTGCCTGAGTGGGAAAGGTTTTACAAAAAAGTACACATCTTGTGTTCTTTTTCCATACGCCAAGGAGGTAATATTAGTCATCATCAGTAAACATCAGCCTCCTTTCCAGTTCATACTATGATTATGAATAGATTATTTACAAGTTTTTGTATTCTACTTTCAATAATTACGCTACTCTACATACATCACTTAGATATCACATATCTAAACATTCAAAGATGATACACACGGAGCATAGAGACATTGCAAAGAGTAGAAGAGAGAATGACCTACATTAAGTAATTGAACATCGGGTAAAGATGGAGGGATATTTGAAGGATCTTCGGATAGTTATCTATCTTTACTTGGTGTTTAGTGGTTAGTCCTATTAGTAGCCTTAAACTCAAATAGTATATTCTTAAATCGGACAAAACAGTCAATTTATGAGTTACATCTTCAGTGCAATGATTATAACATTGGTACAATAAGGAACGAAGTACTGTAAGTCTACCATGCAAACAGCAATACATGATCCTCCTTATCAATAATGCACAAATCTCAAATAAGGGGCATCTAATCATCACACTCACATATATTGAGAAGACGAGAAGACAATGAAAAGGCTTATGAACGCTCAAGCAATGTCAAGAAGATATGATGATAACTTGGGCTAGAAGCTTATATTAAACTTCCTCGAATAGCGTACCATACAACAAATTAGGTGGCCACCTCATAAACACGAACACTACCAGAGCATCCACCATTATCAGAATTGAAACGAGATCCAATTGCAACGGTCTCTCCATCATCTGACAAAGAGACAGAATAACCTGATTGCATGGTAGACTTACAG
>Ga0214480_100897_pt1 | contig 14255 bp, 13 predicted proteins | sample M1_20Mar14CPVII9_3_FD_165042 | JGI IMG/M metagenome (GOLD analysis project Ga0214480, IMG submission 165042) | Marine eukaryotic communities from Monterey Bay, California, United States - M1_20Mar14CPVII9sort6BwellE17 | ecosystem: Environmental > Aquatic > Marine > Unclassified | place: USA... | reverse complement strand
TCCGCTTGAGCTTTTTCTTGTTCAAAGTTGGACCATCTTCTGGCCGGCTTATTTTCACCTTCTTATTCTGAGATGCGTCATCATCTTCATCTGATTGTTGCCCATATAATTCGCCAGTTATCTCTGCTTCAGCTGCTTCGACTAAAACATTCTCTTGATCCTCCAAAGCTTTGGCTTTTGTTTTGTTCAATCTCTTTTCCTTCTTCCATGCAATAAGATTGTAGTACTTGACTTGTATAGAAGTGTTTGTATCGAACCTATTCTCAAGGCCGTCTTCATCCATTCTAGGAAAGTTGTATTTGTGATCTCCTCTATCATCATCTAAACAATCGGTCAGCTCTTTATACAAACCTATATCAACTCTATTCAGATGAGTTAATCGTTGCAAAGTATCATCTTCAATCTTCAGTGGTATCATTTCATTAGCTTTGTGAGATGTTCGTTCACAATATGCAGATCCTCGTTGAGTTATACCCGGCACACCAAACATCTTTTCGACTGCAGTGGCATACTTTGGATCTTTTAGCTTTTCAAGTACCACAATAAAGTTGTATCTGAGTAGCATTGTCTTTGCAACTTCATATTGTTGTATGGTTGTAGTGTTAAATTGTGGACAAGACAGTCCACTGAACCATTGTATATAACAATTCACAGCACAGATTCCCAATTTAAAGTGTATACCAGATGTCTTTGATGTGCATTCTTGTGGTATATGACCGGAAGTTTGATTCCATGTCGCAAGCTTATTTGCAGTCTCTTCACTTGGTATGAATGCAGTGCCATCTTTTCTTCTCATCTTTGACAAGTCAGAGCAATCCCATCTTCCTTGGTATTTGAAGTGACTTATTGATCTGTCTACCTGTATGCATTGTATGAACAATGGTTAGACTCATATCTCAGCACTCTATTGCAAACAACACACATATGAACATTACATACCGGTTCTCTTAAATGAGCAACATAAAAGGTACCAGGCACAGATCCGGGCTCTTCGGCCTCCGACCATTCACTTTGTGCAAACTCCAATCCATAATGACGTGCCACAGTTGAAAAGTAGGTTGCTAACGATGTCCCTCCTGCTTTACGAGCGTGATAAAAGTACAATCGATTAAACTTTGTTGTATTTGTAAATGTCCATTCATTTATCGATGTTAATGATTGAAAATGTGGGTAACATGCTGGTGATGGTTGTTTGTAGTTTGATTTGGCATTTTGTGTATATAAATCACTTAGACGCGTTAGTTTATCGTGTGCATATTGTATTGATATACCAGTGTTTATCTGTTTCAGTTCTGATTTTGATATGTTATGTTGTACTTGTACATTAGTAATGGTAGGTTGCAAATAGGATGTAAGGTTTAGATTCTTATCTTGAATATAAGAGAGTATGCCGATGAGTGCAACGAAGATGATAATGGAGGAAGATGCACCAATAACCTTTTGTCTAGTCGATGCCATGTTGATGATGTAACTAATTATATTGCACCTATAATAATGTGCAACAATATCGTAGCAGAGATAACTGTGATTAACAACCACTAAACAATCACAACATGAACAACCCACCGGCAGCGCTGAATGATACTACTACTATCCCAACCTCAACCCCGCGCCACGCACCGCCATTTGGTAACCTGATATGTAGCACGGATAGACTGATAGTAGTGCTAACTGCAACAGCACCTTCGCAAAGGAAACAGGGCAAGCAATTTTCTCTCTGTCTTTCTTACTTGCATGCCGTGCTGCAGCCAACACAAACTCTTGAATCTACATAACGCCGTTGCAACAAGTTGCAACTACCATTAATAGCGGAACGATTGCATATTGCAAAAGAGGTGGTGAAGAGGCGTCTCTTGTATCGTTAGAGGGACAGCGTAGGGAGTACTACTCAGCGGATACCAACAACAACTATAACAACAATTACACAAAAACAACCATGACGAACAATACAACAACCGAAAAAACCTCAGCCAAATTCTTCCTAGGATTAGTAGCACTCTTCCTTGGAGAGCTCCGAGATGGATTAACAATGATTAATATGCAATCGGCCTTCCTAATAGTATCAAAATCCTACACAGAAAAACAGGCCGGTATATTATTCTTTGTGTTTGGTATATCCCAATTTATATTCCAAACACCCGCCGGTTATATTATGGATTATACCGATTGGAAAGTAGGTTGGTTGGCATTTGCATCAATAACTACCACATTGTTAACATTATTAACAGCCACTACTGCTACTGAATATGGTGGTAATATCGGTTGGATGATATTTTTAAAGTTTTTACAAGGTGGTGTAACGGCATTAATACCACCTGGATTGAATAGTATTACTCAAGGTATTGTTGGTAGCAATGGTATGACACGGCAGGTATCTGATAATGAAATGCGGAATCATTTTGGTACTGCCATTGTAAGTTATGTGTTGTTGATTGTGCATATCTTATGCACTTTTTATTGTTTTGTGTAATGCTGTGCACATCTTGTGTACTTTTATGGTTTTAGACTGTAGAGTTGCTTTTATTGGCTATATGATGAAATATAGATGCTATATCAACACCTGAGCTCTGTATGATGATATATATCTTGGAGACCTACTGATGGCCTTGTATTAAAGCGATCCTTGTTTGGAGGAGACGATATCTGTTGGGAGTTATCTAACATTTGTGCATTTAAAACAACTGACTCACTTCTCTCCATCTAACGTTGCTCTTCTGTTGCTGTAATTCTCGAACGAACAAATAAACAGATTGTTTTAGCTGGTAGTTTGATTGCATTCTTCAAGTATCCAGAGATTGGTATGCTGTTTATTGTTAGTCCGTTGGCATGTGCAGGAGTTATCTTCTTTTTATTAAAGATTAACCCAGCTGACATTGATCATGATGCAGCACGTGGATTAAATAATGAGTATAACTTAACAGAAGCAGATGGTAGTGCACCCTTGCCTAATGAGGAATCGGCTGCAACTCCGTTTGGTAAAGAAAAGCCTAAGTCGCCTCTTGGTAATGCAAGCTTTAACTTTAGTTCGGATAGTATGATCAAGCACGAGGATGGTGCTGAGAGTCCTCTTACATTGCTCAAGGATACTACACTATTGACATTTATCATCATCGTCTTCCTCTTTCATATGAGTAATGGTACGGTATTACCCTTGGTCATGCAAACACTTGCCATTGGAGATGGTGGAGCTGGTATCTTATTGGCTGGATTATGTATAATCTTGGCCCAATTCTTCATGGTTGGCAGTGCAAAGGTATGCGGAGATTACTCGGGTGTATGGGGAAGAAAGACAATCTTCTTAATTGGACTGTTTAGTGTACCCGTTCGCTGTCTCATCCTATTCATCTTATCGGGAATTAAGAATGCACAAGGTGAAGCATCGTTATTCCTTCAAATAGTTATTTTGTCAACGCAAGTTCTTGATGGTGTAGGTGCGGGTGTATTTGGTACAATGTACATTCTGGTTACGTCAGATATTTCCGCTGGAACTGGACGGTTCTCTCTTACTCTGGGCATGACCACTGCCGCGATGTCCATTGGGGGTACAGTATCTGGCTATCTTGGACAAGCACTTGCTCAAGACCTTGGTTATCAGAAGGCCTTTGCGATATTAGGTTTCATGGCTTGTATTCCTTCCTTTTCATATCTGTTCTTCATGCCCGAGACATTAAACAATAGCAACAAGAGTAGACAAGAAATGAGTGTAATTGCAGAGGAAAGTCAAACTGGTAATGAAGAGAAGCGAACAATCGTTTAAATGTATATACCGGCGGCCGTTATATTGTATAAAGGATGGCGAAGAGAGCTTCAGCCAGGTGATTGAAACTAGGGAACTTGAATGTGTCCAGCTTCTGTTCAGCTTATTTTGGAGTGAGCACCTATATGTTGGAATATGTTAAAAAAAGTTGTGATTATAGACGCAAGTTGGTGTAGTGTTATAGGAAGAGAGGGACTTAATTTACTTAATACAAGCGATATGATTGTAACTAGAGAATTAGAAAGATTGTGTCCAGCTTCTGTTGAGCTTATTATTGAGTGGACACCTATATGTTGGAATCATGAATAATGTTGTTGTCGATACGAGATGGAGATTTCTTATGATCTGGCTCGCTTTCTTTTTGTCTTCTGTTTCCTTGGACATTGATCACAGTGCTCTCTTCTTGTCTTCTCTCCAGTATTCAACTCTTTGGTACACTTCTTGCAACCCGAAGCTGCCGCCTCTTCCAAACTCTTTCCCGTCTTGATAGTTGATCTTCTTCTTTCCACCACTGTTTTCAACAAATTCAACATATGATCTTTTATCTTCGCTTCATATTCTTCCTTTTTATGATGGGCAATTTTGGCAATGACCAATGCACGAATAATGACTTGCATTTCAATCCATGCTCGGCTCCTGGCAACTAGTCCTCGGCCCAAAGTTCTAGAGTCACATGTAACTAAATTATAACCTTGCTCTTTGAAGTAATCAACATCTATATTCTTTCCACCATATCCCGATATTGTTCCGCTCTTGTCTTTAATATTTTTACTACACCATTCGATTGACTTGACATTAGTTGGATTTGTCTTGTCAAACTTGCGTAATGCCGCCAGAAGATTATCCTCGAGGAGTTTGTCATTTGCACCACCAAGTCTATCACTCTTGGTAAATTTGATATTATTAACAACAGGTACAATGATACCCTTTAACTCATGGAGGAGATCAATCTCCTCTTGTGTCTTTTTTGAATGTAGTCCATTCCATGGAGCTGCTTTCTCTTTGGCTTCAGTCTTGGCAGAACCACCCTTTCCACCACCACTAACTCGACTGTCATGCAAATCTGACAAGAACTCAATAAAAGCCTCCTTGTCAATCTTCTTACGAGCCATGTGTAACTCAAAGATGAACTTCCACTCAGGTGACAACTCATTGTAGTCTCCATTAACTTTATCCAATGCAGATTTAAGCTTAGCCATCTCGCCGCTAGTCTCGCCACCATGTAAAGACTGCATATTGTGCACCATTGAAATTGTAACCTTCTCTAGGCTATCGACCAAGTTCTTCTCAAAGAGTTCGAATTTGAAGAACTCTGCATATGATAGAACGACTTTGGGCACAGATTTAGATAGGATACTATCAGAGCAATTGGCATTCTTGATGAGCCAGTCCATTCTCTCCTTTTTCTCAGCCTGCCATGATGCAATATCTTTCTCATCATCTTTGGACAGTCCCGCTTTCCAAATAGCCTTGTGATGATCCATTCGATTCACATCAATAACCAATGGAATAGTATTATCGGCAACCATTTTGACGAATGCTTGAGGGATACCCAACATATTGCATACAGTTTTCATAGACGAAGTGATACAAAGAGCTCCATTCTCGAACGTACCATAGAACTTGACGAGGTAAGTGGCACAAGATAGATGTGGTCCACTTCCGAACACTTTATCAAAGTAATGCTTGTCAAGTTGGGAAACAAGATACTCCTTGATAAGAGTACTCGTAGATGAAGACAGCAACACGATTGTAGACTTCAGCACGGGCACTTCCTTCATCCTTGGTGCACTTCTTGCAGCGCCCATCCTCGCATTGGCAATCCCCACGAACATCATCAGTCGTGTACTCATCTTCATCCAGTTCGTCCGTCAGTTTGCGAAGTACACGAGTTGTACTGCAGGAATTGGGATCAAACCCAGGAACTGGGGTAGCATATGGGCACAGTGAGATCAGTTGTCCCTTGATCCATTTTGGACAAAGTAACATGAACACATTCAGCTTTTGCCCACGCTTGGCAGGCTTGACAGAACGAATCTGGGCACAATATACTCGAATCTTGGCACAATATGCATCCATACGAGGAGGTGTGATATCACCCGTTTCTACACGCTGCGCGGCAGCAAGTAGACCATCAATGGTAGCTTGCTTGAGACGATCGAACTGTTCATCATCGAGTAAACGTGTACGGAGCTCATCAGCCATATCATGAACAAAAATATCACCCCAACCCTTGCTTGAAACAGCTGCACAGTAAGTACCTACAAGTTCATTGGTTGGAGTAGACGCATAGGGTGACTTGGACTTGCCATTACGTGCACCTTTGCTTGCCCGGCGTTCGGAGGGTGGCTTCTTCTTGCTACTACCAAAGGGAGGTTTGTTGGATTCTTCAACCGCACTTGGTTTCTTATCCTCCTCATCTTCGGTATCACCGTCACTCAATTCAATCACCTGACCGGGTTTAGATGCTAGTGGAAAAAAAGTGAAAGGAAGAATGGGTTGGGAAGCGTAAGAGAGTAGCTTTGGCAAATCATATAGAAAAGGCTCCAGACATTCACTCACAGTTACCTCCACTGTCTCCTAACGAGATCCTTTTTGCCTCGTCAATTTCCTCTTGCAACTTAATTTCACGTGCCTTCTCTTCTTCTGCATGTGTACCATTAGATCGAAATTTAGCCGAATTCATATGGGATGTTAACCAAATACCAGCTGTGGTATTACCAGCTGTATGTGGTATAGAAGGAGAGGGAGTATGAGATACCAAGGCATATACCAAGGCATATAATAAGCAATTCACATCACGTGCACACTCTTACCCTTTCCAGCCTTAGGATTAAGCTTTTGTTTCTTATGGGTACTACTACCCTTTCCACCCTTGCCAAATGTCTTCATCCCTTTTGTTTAGAAGAACTTCTCAAGGTGTGCCAAAATTATGTAGAACTGTTATAGAATGAGGGTAAAAAGTGTTAAATTTACCATAGTTTATGGTGTAGATTGTGATAAAAAGATATGAAGGTACATGAAATGAACACGGAGTGGTACGAGATGAAAGAGATAAAACGTATCTTTTTCTTCATTTATAGTCTATCCATATACTCAACAATACGTGGCACCACTTTTATTAACCCAATATAATTTCTCATCCCACCGACTCCCGAAATATAATACCACCTAAACAATACACACTACACACTATCTTCATCCTTTACTGATAAGAAATCTTTTTCTGGGTGTGTAAAAAAATCTTGTATATCCTTTTCCGCTGTCGATTATATACCCACCCCTACCCCCGCCGAGTCAACAAAAACTCACCTTCTTTCTTATATACCCCTTTGTAACTTTAATATCAAGGCTGCCACTATACACAACGTAGTAAGTTGCTAATGTATTGTATTGCAATGATGAAGCCACACCATTAACAGCAAAAAGTTTTGATCGAGAAAATTGGATAAGAAACGGTTCGCCAAGCCAGGATACTGCCAACACATATCGTAGTTACTACTAATTGATGATTTGTTGCAATGGATGATGTCAATTGGTTGTGCATTATATTACACTGAAGACAGATTAAACTATATTAATATATCCTCTATCACATGTTGAGTCGAGATGTGTTGGTGGAGTTTGTTGATAGGAAGAGCATGATTATCTAGCAAATATAACTATCGTGTAAAAAGTTCGACAGCGGCTGTTGTAGGTGACGGCGCTGCTGACCATCACAGATGCATTGCAATTTGTTCATATTTTTGTAGAATATACTGATGCATCAACGATAGGCTTTGAAGTTGTGGTAAGCAGTGTTGCAGATGATCGAAAAGTCATGCAATTGCAATATAACTTGAATTGTGCAGCTTCTTTTACAATCGCCTCCGCGGGACGCTTCCGCGAGAGTCTGCCGACGGCGTCAACGGCTATAGAGCTGTAGAGAGGAAGAACTATATTGATAATATTGTAAGTTATTGTGTCATGCCGTGCCGTCATGTATGTTCTGTTGAACATGTGTCATGTTGTGAAAAAAAAAAAATCTAGGTGCGTTGGTAGGTTTCAATCTAAGTATCCTAGGTATCAATTCACTAACTTAGCAGGGGTATCTTTCTTATGTCTTAAATGGACCCTACTAAAACGTAAATATTAAGTGCTCGGTTCTAACGCTCCTCTTTCCCCCTTTCCTCCTTAGGTCCACCTAGTACCCATGATGTCATCCTTTTGTGACGGCGGGGGCGGCGGTCATTAACTGACGACGACAAATCAAGCCTGCTTATTGACTGTCTAAGTCCAGGCGATCTGTCATTACTTGACAAATCAAGCATATCAAGCATACTAGCTGACCTTGTCAGCCCCTTTGGTCGACGTATCCTCATCTGATTACCTTCGTGGTCTCTTTCACACATCTCAATAAAGTCTTCTATTTCATCAGTTCCATCATCATTACCAAAGTGGGGAAGCTCTTGTTTCAAATTAGTGGCACCTCGGAGCCTTGCGATAGTACGGCACCAAATCTTTGTCTGGGTTCCAACATGATGCATCAAGTCCGGATCATCCAACAGTGCTTCTTTCTTCGACTCCATCTCATTAAGATCAGTCATGAATCTTAAGTAAAGAGTATTGTATTTGAAGTGTATCTTCAACCTGTCTTCATCAACCTTACCCCAGCGCTTGTTCATGGCATCTACTTCATAATCGTTACAGCTGCCACCTTGCCATGATTCTAAAAGGTTGAAGTTGCGCTTCGCCTCAACATCCTCAACTTCTTCATCCTCACAGATAATAGCAGCCCGATGTTCGATATCAACAAAGTCAATGTCCTCTACATTAAATGTTGAAGAAATCTGCCGGCCTCTTGCAACATCAGACACATATAATCCCTTGCCACCGTTGGTTGCTGTACACTCTGGTAGTAACTCAGTGCTATCGGTCTTGTCGACCTCAAAGATAATCAGCTCATGATTAGTTATCACAACGTCGACTAACATCCACTCATCAAGTAGTGGAAGTATCCTTCTTTCACAACGTCGCATGCGTCGAATAAGACGACTCTTGGGGTATGCAAAGTCATCAAATGATATTCCAAAATCGTCTGATTCATATCTCTTATGGAGCTTTGGTGGAATTGTTGGTCTTGATGATGGGCTAGGGAAGCCATTACTAGAAGACTCAGACATAACCATACTGTTCTCTCTCGTAAGGTGTTTGCTTGACTCGTTCTCTTCACTCTCATCAATGTTTCCATTCGACGAACCTTCGGGACTAGTAGACTCCGCCAACTCTTTTAATGTATCGTCACTCTCATTGTTATAAATGCCAAGCATGCACTCCAAGATTTCTGTGCTGAATAGTCCAAACCGTTTTGCAATGGTACTGTGTACACCAATAGCAGTCAACCATAACTCTCGTACCTTATTAGTGGGATCAACACCGTGGTGTTGTCCATGTGAGTCCTTGTCGGAATTCAAGTCTTCGTGACTTTCCCTACCAAACAACTTTAGAATGTAGCCTGCAACTATGAAGCGCAATGGATACAGAGCAATAAGGCATGTGAATGGCTCAATAATACCTAGTCCACCACACTTTCGAGTGCCAAACTTGGGACAACAATAGATGGGTTTATCTACCACTGGACTGCCATCGCCATAATCTTTTCTTGAATAAGATGCTAGCATCCTATCCTTCCATGGAACTTCCTCAACTGAGCAAGTATACATGTCTGTTTCTCCGTAGGCCGAGGATTCTTCTTCATAGGAGGACGAAGGATTAGGACAACAACGCTTCACTTCAGATATCAACAACAGTAGTAAACACATTAACGACATCAGAAATCCAAATGTAGCTGCAACTATTTGGATCAAGGACTCTGCTCTATCTCTCTTTTTGAAATATACTGCAGTCACTGCGATCATCTCTATCATCATGGCACAATATAGTCCTACTTCGACCCAGAACGATGGTGTTAAAAGATCATAGTTTTTATTATACCAAATGTTTGTTTGGTCGATGAATAAACCTGCATAGATATTAAAGACCTCGACTCGGATGGCAATAAAGAAGAAACAGAGCATAGGCCCGAATAATAATGACATAGTGCGGTATCGTTTACCCCCCAAGAATGTTGCCAGGTCAAAGTTTCGTAGTCTACTTCGTTTTGTACTAGCCATGCTATCTAATAACATGGCTTCGGGTACATCATCGATGACACTCTCATATCCATCATCACTTACGACAGATTCTATACTTGGTGCCTTGACATTTGCAAAACTGACTGTTTTGGGACTATCTTGATTTGTTGAAGTCTTAAGAGTTGGTTCTGATTCCTGATTCTTGGGGCTTGGTACCTTTTTCTTATTCACTGTGACGTCAATGGGAATGCCCATTAACCCTGCTCTCATAGCAGCGACACCCTCGGATGCAGACTTGCCCAAATGATGCCGTCTTCCTGCAGCTACGCCTTCAGAGGCAGCCTTTGCCATGAATGCTCGTCTGCTTGCTGGTTTGTACTCTGGGATTTCAGGCAAGTCCTAAGAAGAAAAGGTTGAGTTGAGGATTAGGCAGAATAAGTCAACAAATGTATGAATCAAATCAACATACCTTGGCGTTTAGCTGTGTAAGCTCAGATAGAGTGGCTAGCTTGACAGATTCTTTCTCCTCCGTGGTATCAAAAGACAATCGTGTAGGTTCAGGAGCAAGTGTAGAACGCATAAAGGCTACTCCCTCAGACTGTGCCTTCATCCTCCGACGTCTTTGTTTTCGTTCGTCTTTCCCAAAAGATGATTCAGATACTCCCCTGTTTGGAGAACTACGGCTCGGGGAGTTCAGCACAGATTCCGACTGTCCTCGAGTTGGAGTAGATTCAGTTATCCCAAGGGATGCGTCCGATACTCCCCTGCTTGGTGAACTGTAGCTTGGAGAGTTAAGTACAGACTCCGACTGTCCTCGAGTTGGAGATCCTCGTTTGGGAGAACCAAACACTGGCAAATTCTGAGGCGAGTAGAGGTTAGATTAATGCGAGAAAATACAATTGCAATAAGAGCCCACGAAAAACTGTCTTCCAACTTACCTGAGTTGATATTTGTGATAGTTCACATAAACGGGTCAAACTATAAGATGAATCTGCCTTGGTTGAGGGCATATTGGTGTTGCCTGATGATTGCATCAAGTCCTTTGGAAGATAACTTGACCGCATAAAGGCTACACCCTCGGAATGAGACTTCTTCCGACGGTGTTTTCTCTGCATCTTATCGGGCTTCCCCTGGACTGATCGTCTTCTTGGTCTTTCTCCCTGTTGGACATCGTAGTGGTCTAGATTCTTGCTCAATCTCTGTGGAGAAAGTTCCGACTCCTCACAAAGCCTAGTCAAGCTACCGGATGACGCTACCTTGGTAGAAAGCATAGTAGATCCATTTTCTTTTCCTAATGATTTCTCAGGGTGAATTTTAGTATCATGTTGTCCCCACGATGAATCGCTAGGATTGGAGGCCGTGTCTATCGGCGCCATTGTTAGGAACGAGCTAACACCATTTATGTTGGAAGCTGATTTGACAGTGGGTGGATCATCTAACGAATTGGATCGAGGTTTTAATTTGTCCACACTAACCTCAGTTGGCAATGGAACTGATTTGCTCTGTTGTTGCAATTGAGACTCGTTCCCAAGCTCAAAAGAATCAGAGGACTTCATCGCCCTCATTAAGGCCACACTATCCGATATTGATTTTCTATTTTGTCGTCTTGTTGGAGCTGACGGGTTATTGTGTGATTCATCTGCAACATCTTGTGCTTCGTCGACGGTGCCAAGTTGTTCAGCAGCTGCAGCTGAAAGCCTAGAATTGGCTGAGGTAGGAGAGGTTGAACCTGAATCTCCTTGTATACTGCTAACTATGTTTGGCATCATGAACTGAACACCGTCACTGAGAGACTTTTTCCGTGAATGTTTAAGCCATCTACCCTTTCCTCCCTCACTTTGTACTAAACTATCAATTGGCCTACTTTCTACTTTGGAATTCCTAAATATACTAATCCTGGGTGATTTTGTCACGTCTACAGAATCATGAGACCCTTGCATTGAAATGGGAAGAGACTTGGCAAATCTCGAGACATTACTAGTGTTGGCAGCTCTGGAGGCAGTAGCCTCTGCATTCTTAGCTTCAATCTTTGCCTTGATTTCTCGTTTTCGGCGTGCTAGTTTCTCTTCAGCTTTCCTCTCCTCTTCAAGGGACTCTTTATTTCGAATCTCTTCACTCAATTTCAGTTTGGCCAATGTCTCATGAAGTCTTTGTTTGTTAACCAACTGTCCCATGCTTGTACATAAAGTATACCATGGAATAATTACCGACATGAGGAATAGGAAGATAATGTATGATACAACCAGACCCAACAATAGAATGTTGGGATTTACTACATTCCAATTCTCCAGGAAATCTTTGTAATAAGTAAATACCATAGCCAAGCCAAGAGCGTATCCAAACTGCATATATTGAGTAGCCTCGATGATGAGATGTGGATTGTTCCACCAGAATAATTTAACCTGATCAACTGACTTTGATTTATTGTTGGAAGAATTGCGTGAATTCAATACAGTGAAGCCTCGCCATGTTTTCGTATGCTCTTCTTCTTCCGTGTCATTAATATCAGTTAACTTCATGTATAGTATCTTGGAAAAGATTGATTTCATTTTGAAGTATAATACAAAGGCAAATACAACAAAGAATATCATCAATGCAAAGAATATACCCAAGAGAAATTCCTCAACAAGAACTGCTTCTTTCAGTGCGTTCATTATCATTCCCGATATAAAGTATAGAAAGTTTGCAGTAGCCATTAGTAATATCCATGCCCCCGAGGATATATGCACAAAGTCCAATAATACACTTGTTAATGACCGCTTCAGATAATGTGATACCTTAAATTTCGGTGGTAGATTGTTCGAGTCTATAAAATGTGCACGTAATTCATGAAATCGTATTGGTACCAATAATTGTTCCTTCCGTCTTGAATAGTGTGGATGTCGTATTCTAAATGATAAGTCCGATAATGCCTCCCGGAATAATTCCCATGTAGATGATTCACCAGTACCAGTACCAGTAGTAGTGGTATTGCTATTGTTATTAGTACTACCTGCAGTTGATGATTTCTCTCTATTCAATTTGCTTTCTAATCTGTCGAATTCTTTTCGAATTGCAACATAATGACCTAAATCAATATCTTCTGTTTTTATCCATGCCTTGTCAACTCTATGTACAGTCCATAACCGGACTAAACAACTTTGTATTGCATTGAATAATGCTGTGTAGAATAACATGAAGTGTACATCCACAAATATTGCTGTGTTGAAGAGCACATGACGTGAGCACTTAAAAGAAGATGTACTGATAACAACATACAACTCTTACCTTCCGCCTGAAAGTTGAAACTCTGGTGGTATTTATGCATTAGATATATAACAAACTCACTGAAAAGAGAAGAAAAGTATGTAAGAGAAAGTAAGAAAATTAGTGTCAGCCTGTTGCAATTATTATACATGATACAATTTGCAATATAACTTACACTATACCCAGAGTTGTCACTATATAAACACAGAGGATGTATAAAAATATCAGTTAGTGAACAGCAGTACACCATACACTCATTGCAATGCAAATGCAAACAATACATATAACTTACATTCTCTATACATTAATTCCAATACATGCTGAAAGAACGGGTTACCACTAGCAGCCACATCCAACTGATGTCGCATAACCTCAATGAATAATACTAATGCCAATGTTATAACTACTACACTTATTACTGCATAATCTACGGTGGGTACCCGGAGACCATCGGGGGCGAGGAATCTATGTTCATTCTGATGATGAGAATCATGATGAGAAAAGTATGACGACGAGTTATCATATTCGTTGTAGGATTGCTGATAGTATTCGTAGCCGTCCATTGTTAACGGTAGACAACAATTATATGATGAAAAGAAGCTCTATTCAGAGCTCAGCCTTGTAGGAGAGGGCCGGTCGTCATTGCTACTTGTAGAATAATACCATGATGAAATAAAGAGCGTTGATTCATTTGATTTTCTTCTTCTCGATCCTGACTTATCGTTTGATCGCCATAAGAGAGGAAACATTTGCAAGTTCCGTCCTAATAATTAAGTGAGTAATTATAATTTGATAACCAATCAAAGGAGCGAGGAGAAACAATGGTGTTGAATTAATATAACGCTCTCTAGTAGCTTTGGATATATATGCATTAAGATAATAGTACTGCTCAGATTATCAGTAAGCATATTCATTAAAGGATACCACCACCTCAATTTGGGGTATCTTTCATATAAAACATATCGACATATCGATGAGACGTAATAATTCAAGGTTGTTAGTGTTAGTGATAGTATTATCAAGTTTGTTGCCGTGTTGTGTTGGCTGGAGTATTATACCCACAAGAAATAATTGCAAAATGGGAGTATTATCAACTCAAACAACACCCCTCCTTCCACCTCGTAGTAGTACTGTTGCAA
>Ga0214480_100896_pt1 | contig 14257 bp, 8 predicted proteins | sample M1_20Mar14CPVII9_3_FD_165042 | JGI IMG/M metagenome (GOLD analysis project Ga0214480, IMG submission 165042) | Marine eukaryotic communities from Monterey Bay, California, United States - M1_20Mar14CPVII9sort6BwellE17 | ecosystem: Environmental > Aquatic > Marine > Unclassified | place: USA... | reverse complement strand
AGATGTCTTGGTTGTTGGGACCAGGCTCATTTATGATGTGCCTTAACTTGCGATTCTCCGGGCGAGTATCTGCACGCAATTGCAAATCATATGTGGTATCATCTAACGGCGGCGTTCCTCCATCAGCAATGGTGACAGTAGTATCTCGTGGGGGACTTGGGTCAACCATTGGTTTAATGTCCGCCATTGGTTTAATGTCCGTATCAGACATCTTGCTAGTAATATCCTGCATTTGATATTTGTTGGTTTACTACGTCAGGTTGTTCACGGTTGATGGTTATGATGCAATAACAACAAACATACAATTACAAACAACAATAATAATAATAACAATAACAACAACAATAACAATAACAATCAAGATTGAGCGACCCGACTGCTCCAAGATATCATTACTCGGCATATCAAAGCCTGCCATAGCTATACAACAATCAACTGTCAACCGTCACGATCATTGGACAAAGATGTCAATTAAAAGATACGCGGTCATTGGACAAAGATGCCAAGTCTGATAAGCTTGGGAGGTCGGTGAAAGAGTCATCGCCGTGAACAGAGCCCACTCTTGATACAACAAACAACAATAATACATTAGATTAGATATTAGGTAGTTAGTCCCCTTAGAACCAAACATTATATCGGTAGATAATCAACAACAACATACAAATACATAACTATATTACAACAACGGGAGATACGACTTGTATCTCCTAAGGGCAAAGTTCGCCTCTTATCCACAAACTAACTAACAAAACTTTGGAGGAAGAAGAGCACGAGGGTGCTTAAAGTGGAGTGTATCAGAGATCATCGCGAAGCTCGTTAACTGCACTCTACAAAACAGTTGTACAATATCTTCTGCCGTATCAACTGGCTCTGTCTATTAGTCTTCCCCAACAATGAATGGTGAGGGGTTCTTTGAGACTAACGGATGCAAGGCAAGGGCATTTTCTATTCAACGTCAACAGCGTACCTCCCAGTTATAGTCCATCGGTGAGCCTTCGGGGTAACGTAGAGCAGCATCCCCTGCATTTGTGGTGGTAGTCACCTTCATATCTTCGTGACTGCCTTTAACTGCATAAAGATGGATAGAGAGTAAATGAGAAGGTCAGGTAGTACCTTTTAGCATTGAACATATACTCTGATTAAGCATATTTTTGGTTTTCGAGAGTTAGCAAGCAAAGAAATGTCTTTTCTAATATGAAGTAGAATTTAAAAATGACTAGCGAATGACAATTATTATTATTGGTTATGATGCTGGCCAATTCCACCCAATTTTATTTTGTGCCACGGTACATCCGAGGTAAGGATAGGGTTATATATACGACTCCCTCAGTTACCAGTTAGTAGACCGCAAGTTACTATTCTTCTGCTTGCGATGTATAGTATAACATTAATTAATTAAATAAACCTGCTCTTCCCATAGAGCGGGACTGTTAATCTAACAAGTGAATGGTCTTACAATTCAATATCATCCGTAAGTCCGGCGAGCGCCAGAGACCGATTACAATACGCAGTATATAAACTACAACTAGACAACGTCTATTATTCTTCTTATTCTTCTAAACTATAATCTCATTGTTCCCTGATGAACCTTCGTCATGAGACCAACACCAATTGGGATGCGTATCTCCAGATTCGGATGCGATCCGCTGCACAGAATCCTGTCATCCTGAGCTTGACAAATCGAATTTATCAATCCCTTATTGGTTGTACCCAGTGGGTAATACAACTTGGACGTTTTGATATTGCTGCTCTCGAGCTTCCGTGCTAAACCTCGTCGTGGACATCTTAACAGTATCAAGCGTGTGATTGGGTATTTAACAAAGATGGATCGTGGAGCTATTTGCATCCGTACCAATATGCCTGATGTAGTATCAGATGCTGAGATCAATAGATATGATTGGTCCAAAACTGTTTATGCCGGCACTAAGGAGGAAGCACCTCACAACATCCCAGAACCAAAAGGTAAACCAGTCAAGCTTATCACCTATGCTGATTCTAACCTTATGCACAACATTCTTGATGGGAAGGCTGTCACAGGTATTCTACATTTTGTCAATCAGACTCCCTTTGATTGGTACTCTAAGAAGCAAGCAACTGCTGAAACAGCCACTTACGGTGCTGAAGAATTAGCTGCACGGCCCCCTATAGAGCAGAGCCGTGCCAACAGATTGACCTTTATGTACCTCGGAGTCCCAATTGATGGACCATCTATCCTGCTCGGAGATAATGAGTCTGTTGTGAGGGGAGCGACTATTCCACACAGGAAATTGAATAAACGTCACTTGATTCTTTCTTGGCACTATGTACATCAAGCCATTGCCACTGGTACGTATGATTATGTGCACATTCCTGGCAAGATCAATCCTGCCGACATCCTTTTAGCAAGCATTGGGGTTATTGAAATGTTTGGAACATGTTGAAGCCAATTCTTTTCTGGTACGGTAACACTGGAGATTTGGCTGAATGGTAGGGGAGTGTCAATTGGATACGCATTCGAGTACTGCGTACGCTGTACTTATATGTACACGTTACCTCTTACTTAAGAAAAAGGGCCCAACCTTAGTTGGTCTCACAATATCTAAATATAAAGAACAAATTGTCATTTACAACAACGCTCTTTGCGTACATTACACATCCGACATCCGTAATCTAACAGATACTAAAGGTAACTCAGACTGAAAATTAAGTTTCATTACTTTACTTGGAAAAGTTGTTATCTACCCTAATCAATATATACATTATCTATGCTGAATTAAATAGTGCAGTATAGCTTAAATATATATGAAGAGTAAATCTATGGTTGGTGATCATTGCAATAAATTTGTAGAAATTTCACATGTTGGTGGTCCCATAACAGTATTTTAATTGCATGAATACTAGTTCCTATGTACATTTTTATTGCAAATGGATAATCACAAAAGTGGATTCAGCGGCCAGTTTTAGTTTAGTAGGTATTGTCCAACTTTGTTCTCACAATTTTAGGCCAGTAAATATCACTGCAAATTAGTTTGGCCTGTAGAGTGGCCTAAAAGCTAAAATGTCCTAAGTACCTCTAAGGCCACTCTTTGGAATTCAGCGATTTTTAGCGAAGTTCGTCCATTTGAGAGATAGGCATCTATAATTTTTCCTAGAGTTGCCGTAGACTCCGTAGACTGATACAGTGGTATTCCCTTCCTAAGAGTTGCCGTAGATGGCATAGATTCTTCTTTTGAGTTGATATTTTTGTCTCTTTGTCATAATACTTAAAGGGTTAGTGGTATCTGGACGCATTTGTTTTTTCAACAAATTGATAGCTCTTATCTATTTTGTCCAAGAGATGATGTTCTAACTCTAGCCTATTGTAATGTTTAATTAGTTATTTATAGCGACCTTACAGTCTATATTCTTCAACTTTAATGTCTATTGAATGATATTGCAAGAAGGTTTGGTCATTAGAGACCGTTTGTTGTCATGGCAATAGCGACAACACAACAACTAAAGTTATGATGCATCACATCATCATGTAATATTAACACACTCTCTATTGAAGCAGAAGGAGGTGAACAACCGGCCTAAACCACTGAATTATCCTCCTCTCTCTATATCTGAACGGATTTTACAGTAAACACACTACCACAACAATAACACACTCACAATCGACAATTAATCATTAAATACACACACCACTACCTGAAAAAAACTTGACTTTAATCAGCGACGGATCGCTCGGCCTACAGCACTGCCGACCAAGCGTCTGCTGCACCATATCAACGGATATGTTGTCTACTATCACTTCCTAGCAGGATTTGACCGTAGGTCAATAGATGGCCGCTGCAGGACGCTGGTAGAACTACGGCAGGGGGCCATCGTTAGACTGGCTCAATTTTTTTTGTCTCTGGTATCTTGCAGAAAATGGTCGTTGCATGTCATGTTCGATATTGCAACAATTCCTCATAAATTCATAACATAAACAATATCAACATCAACAACAGTAACCATAATTGTGTGCCATAACTTTTTTCGTATCCTTAATTACCAACTAATTAATCATGGATTGCAATTCTACCTATTTACCAGCAACAACAACAATAAATAATCCCTCTCTTCTTGGAGGCTGTGCACCATCATCTCAGTCTCAATATATGTACTTTGTAGATTCGTCACGCAACAGTAATGATAATACAACAGTACAAGTGACTAGGAATTCACATGATAGCAGTAATGCTGGTACCAGCAGGTTTGTTGTTTATCAGATCACCATTGCCCATCAAATTGGTAGTGCATCAGCAGCACCCATCGACAATAAATTATCAATCACTTTGGTTTCAGATAATAATGTAGATAATGGTCGTTGGTGTATCTCATCACTTAGCAACCAGCAACAATGATATTTGGAGTATGTAATCTGGTTTTACATATTATATATGGCGAGTGGGGAAGGTGTTTATCTCCGTATCTATCACTTATCATGATTGCAACATTCATCAATTGTATATCTACTACTTTGAACTTCGACTAAAGGTTGTGGAGTGTACTGACCGTTGTTGGCCTCAAGAATATTCTCAGATAAACAATTAGGTAAGTTTATATATACAAAGTAGTGTTATTGGTTTGCAATTAATCTACAAATATAATCTGTTCTAACTTATGTCTATGTGCATTCTATTTGCTAACTTGGATGTGGATTATTGCAATGCAGGTATTTTGGCTAGGTGTATGGTACTTTCTATGTTTTATATCTTGGTAAGTTTATTAATATGATATTGTGCAGTATATCATACTAATAATGTCGTCTTTCTATCTATCAATTGCAATTGCAACATAAACACCAATGCGGTCTACTATGCTCTGCTTCATATCCTATACACTCTAACATAATGGTTGATATGATGATGGTAATATGTTGGTATAGTAGTAGGAGCCGCATACAGATGGATAGAGAGTGCTATATTGATGAAGAGAAATGGCAGTGAGGTGCTTGAGCATGAGAGTGGATGGATGTGGCACTTGTTGAAAAATGAATTGTGTCCGTAACATAGGAATTAATACATAGCTAAGATACCCTTTGGCCCGAGACTCGCCGTAGCACCTTAGAGCCGCCTTAGCATCTCCGAAGAGTTGCCGAAGATCTACCAACGGACAAAGACATCCCATTACCAGTGTGACAGTGATTTGGCCCAAGAATCGCCTTATAACACGCAATGGCCGAAGTCTGGCCTTAGAGCTCTTAAACTGTCTCGTATAATTTTTCAAACCTTCTCAAGAGAATGGCCCTTAGAGTGGCCGAAGAGTAGGAAAAGTCAGTACCACTTTCTTGTCATAGGCCTTTAGAGTCGCCTTAAAGTGAACTCTTAGGCCACTCTACAGGCCAAACTAATTTGCAGTGATTGGAGGCTATTGTAATGCAATTTTGGTTTGAGGGTTCGGGGGTTTACTTTGATATCCTGACAATCAGTTTCACGTTGTGTAGAAAACTACTAAGGGGTAGAGCTCGAGATGAAATTCTTAACATTGGCTGAATCTTAACATTGGCTTAACCCTAAATAAGGTTATATTGGGAGTCCAAGCTATAAAAAAGTAACCAAGTTGACGAAAATACGGTGAAATAGCAATGTAAAATGCTCAAAAGCCACATTTTTACCTCTTCATCATGACGCTACGCCTCTCTTATCTTCTCCTACGCTATGCATCATAAATACAATGGCCAGTATCATCACAATACAGTATCATAATTCGAACCTATCCTTCTACAATACTTGCAAACATGAATACTACCACTACTGTAGTTGACACTAAATCTCTATACTTCTATCAAACAACCAGAAAAATGAGAAAATGATATAATACCTAGCAATGATACTCCATTTACGACGACTAAGGCAGTATGATACTCACATATATGATACCCCTTTGCAAATATATATTACTATACTTTCGACCGGCGGTATTATATACCCTCCAATTTCTTTATATGAGGCTGCATATATGTCGTACGCTACGCTCTCGATAAATTATAATACATAATAACATTGAAGATAGATTGACAACTCTACATGGAACAATACTGGTAGAATAACTATAATATACAAAATCAACATTAACAATATAAGAAGATCTATTCTGCCGCATATCAAGTTTGATTGGTCCGCATGAGGGTTGGAGTGTATCCGATATGGATAAGGTACAGGTGCTTACAATCAACACTAGATTACAATTGTATCATACTACTGCAATTGATATTGATTAACGATGAATTAAACGGCAGTATTGGGGTATCAGAATTAACTTTTGAATTGAACGATAGTCTCATATAACGGATGTGGATTGCAGAACGATTGCAATATAATTGAATTAGAGTTGGCTACAAATAATAAATGATCACACATACCATACACAATAGACCAATAATGGCAGGGAGTTGACACAACAATACCATTGGCAATTATAACGAATCTATTCTACATGTAGGGTACATATTATGTGACAATTCTTATGGAGATTGATTGCAACACTCAGACATATGATATGCACAAACAAGATATGCACAACAACATAATGTTAAGCGATTATTGACCACCATACAATCAAAGTATGAACAACAAAGGAGAAATATCTTATGCGACAATCAAATGATAGAGATGATTTTTGACTGGGGTACGAGAGGTTGTACATAACAACGGATGCATACTACTGTAATATCAGTTTAACATACAGAATGGTAATAAATTGAGTTGGATGGACAGATTATTGCTTGCAGAGATGAAAAGATAATGATACTAGTAAATGAAGATAGGTTTACTGCTATTAATTAGGGTCTAAAGGAGAGTAATATACTGATATACACTCTTGCATATGTGGATACCATAATTTAATATGAGAATGCACCTCAAAAGAAGCACATTATCCTAAATACCTCACAAATAATGCGTTTTCCTTTTCCCTCTCTTCTCTTCCCCCTCTTTCCCCCCTTAAAAAATAAATGGGATAAAATGGAAGATATACATAAGTCGGTAAAAGTAACCCCTCTTGCAACTCCAAATTAATGTAGGAGGATGAGTAGCTCCAAATCGGGTGTTGACTCCTTCCGTGGCTTTGCAGACTTTGCCCACACAGATTTTGAAGAAGGGTCCACAACAGCTAACGCTACATTGGCAGTTGCTCGCGTCAATAAGGACAAGGCCACAAAATCAACAAGAAAAGCAAGCAATCCAAATCAACAAAGCTCTAAAAAAAATCTAGCGTCACTAACCAAATCACCAATATATACAGGTAACGATGCACTATTGGCATCGCTATTCCGTAAGATCGGCCAGAAGCGCGACCCCGTAACGAAAGTTCGTGCCTTGGAGGAATTGATGAATATAGTTTATCCATCTAATAGCGAAAGTGGAGTCACTCGCCATGAAAAAATCGTCGTGCTATCACATCTCATCTACCTCCACGAATCGAAGCTGGGTCATGATAATCATTCATCAGTTCGGGCAGCCAGTTACGCCGTTTTGACTGCTGCGAGGACTCACATTCCCAAGGCGTGGGAGTTATTGCTTTCACCTGATGATGTCAGTAGAAAAAAACTTGGGGTACTTGGGATGGCCTGGGGAGCATCGCGTGATGATGCGGTGGAAGTGGCAAAAAATGCCTCTTTATTCATCGAAGAGCTCGTGATTGCCGACAAATCATCTAAGAAGAGCAAAACGCAAGGAGCTTTGCAAGTGGCAATATTCCATCATTTTTCAATTGTTTTGAAATGTAAGTGCTCCTCGTTGTTCCAGGAAATAATCAATCCAACATCTTTGTCAAACTCATTCTTGGGTTTAAGTCAACGTGAGAACGACGAAGACAAGAAAAATAAAAGCAAGAAAGGGATAGGAGGAGGGGCTTTCAATAGTCAATCTGAACAAGAAGAAATAGAAGAAAGATACGAACGGTCAGTTTTACATGCTCTAAAAGGTATAGGATGGTTATTCGAATGTTTCCCGGAGAAAGATACCACACCCATCAAATACGCTACAGACACGTGCTTTGTACGGTTTCTTACATCATCCCGTGGATCATTCCGTCGAGAAACTTACTCCTTAATGGGTCAGATTTGTCAATTCGCACCATCATTGCTTGACAGCATTGGCCTTGGCGATCTAATACCCAATGCCCTTAGATTCGAGAATGAGCCGTCCAACTTATTTCCATTGTTGGAAATGATATTATATTATCTTACTAAGGCAGGCAGTAAAGGTGATCCATGGAGTGAAGGATCGATCGATTCAGTTATATTTACGAAATCTCTTAACAAGGCTCTACAACATGGATGTTATGGTGCAAACGCACTAAGTTGGGGACCTACCATTTTACCCATTGTGGCATCATTGCCAATGGACAAGGAAGCAAATGACAATAAAAAAAAATCTCAACCACTGCCGCTGCTAGTCGTTTTTAGCCTGGTAAGAGAAGAGAATATATCCGATGGTCGCTCTGACAAGAATGCTTTCCTCTCACTTTCTTCATCCTTGTCTGTTTCTGACTCAACTTTAGTGGGAGGGCCGAAGGTCAGTTGGAGGTATTACTGATACTATTGCCATAGCATCTGCTGTGGCAGAGTGTGCTACATTTCTACTGTTACATCGAGGCCAAGTAACAGTCTTATCTGTACAATCCTGGAAGTCATGTGGGCTATTGTTCCTTGAAGTTTTATCATTTTATCTATTTGAATCGCCTGGTGTTGGTTTATCGGCCTCGTCTGATGATGGACTGTCTGAGACTTTGGCAAGATGTCTCATTAAGTTGGATGCTGCATCACAGTCAGCTGACGTAATCAAAAGCAGAGGAATCAATGCTATAAAATCATGGTTCTGGGAGGAAGAGGGCCTGAAGTACACTCTATCTTCCAAAAAAATAATCTGCCAACGCAGTATTATGATTGACAAATTGAACACCCTTTTGAAAAAGCTACTGTCTTTACCGGGAAATAAATCATTCAGCCGTTTAACGCCTGCTTTCAAAATTCTGTTTCATTCCGTTGCATCAAGCATACTACCATATCAAAAACAAAACAGCAACGCTAGTGGTAGACAACTGCTTCTATCCATTCTTCAGTTTTGTGGAGGTGTTGGCATTTTCTCTAAGTATAAAATACTGGGAGTTGGTGTAGCAAAATCGATTGAGCTGTTTTGTATCAACGATATTAAGAGGTGGATAATTCTTCATGCATCAGCAACTAGCTCTTCGATTATCGAGACAGATTTTCAAATCCTTAAGCTTTGTCTGAATTCCGTGCAAAAGACTGTAACGTGCCGGAAAGAAATATGGGTGATGATCCTTCAAGAATTGATCAGATTCAGCTGTAACTATACAAGTTTAGGGATTGGATTGAGAGTATTACTTGGGGACGAAGATAAAAGCGTCATGGACATGGCAGGACTTGTTAGTTGTGAGGTCCTTGATAAATTTGCTCTTTTCACAGCAGATCAATTAATTAGACCTTTTCGGTACAAACATGTTATCTCGAGGCACAACAATTATAATGACGAAATAGTAGTGAGAGAAATCTCTCCTATGAAGCGTCAAGGTGACGTGTCTCTCTTTCTTGCAGCATGTAGTGGGCTAACAAATGGCGGATCCTCAAATAGTCAAAGTCTATTAGTATCCACAGCAGTCATTCACCACTGGACCGACCTTTGTAGTGATAGGAGACGACTATCTACAAAATTTCCCTACGAAGACAAGACAGGAAATATTTTGCTTATGACATTACTCTCCTTTGCGTCGTGTCCTCATGGCGCCAAAGTTATTTTACACGACGATCTTGTTCATTTGATTTATGAGTCATGGTTTGAGGGTGGGAAGGCGTGGGATATTTCCACTACGAAATACTTTGGGTCGGCAGCTTCAGAAACGCAAAACATTCATCTCTTAAGAGAACAGTTTATATTATGTGCATCGGCATCACTTGTCAACGATATTGAATCCAATGCCCCGACGGACCATGCCCTTTTAGAGTTAGTATGCCAAGCTTGGGCAAATCGTGTGTCTCGACTTATTGGGGTTCATCCAAGTCTTGGGTTGATTGGATTGGGCAGTTTAGAAGTATGGGATAAGGCCTTATTGAGAGAAGATGACAGCAAGTCTGAATTTTTGTTTCTTTGCTTGATGTATGTTCTGCACTCAATTGACAGCGGCAAGCATCGTAGAGATCTTCTTTTTAACAACCAAGAAACTGCTCTGTTTGCACACATTCAAACTTCTATAACAAAGAGTGACACACCTCATTTGTTATCCTTCCAGAGCCGAACTTCTCGCAACTCTCAACTTGTAGAAACAATTGGGTTTCCAGACGCTTTGGGAGAGACACTGCTTGAGAATACTTGCATGGACTGTATATGTTTATTATCTTCGCATATGAGGGATGGAACATTAACGGAAATAAACAGAGCCATTACTTCCGTGAGCTTTTTCGTTTCAATTTTGTTTCCAGCTGGACCAAATGTATTAGCGAGAGATATTAAGGAAGGCGACATCTATTGGTACGATAAGTTGAAGCAGTGCGAAAGAGTGAAGGCGACTGTTGTTGGCATCCATGAGGACGATTTTCCTAATTTGTATTTCACTATAAAAGAGGCAGGTTCTAGTGGAGAAATTCAGACAGATGCAAACAGACTCAAGAAAATCTCTACTATGACGCAGAGTGTTTGTGATAGTGAACGAAGAGATCGCATTGGACGATGTATTTTTGCCAATCTCATCAAGCCATTTTTTGGAATGAATAAAAAGAATGCCGTTGGAAGAGCTGAAGGAGTAGCAGAAAGCATTAACATCATAATTTCTCAGTGCAGGCTTGTTTCGTTTGGAATTGGCAGTGTTCGATACGAAATTTTTCTAGCTCTATCCTCTGTCGAACTCGACTTGTGCAATACTCTTTCCATGTCGAAGGCTAGTTTGAGAGAATGCAATTCATTGTTGAGGTGTCTATCACGAGCAATGGGTTATGGAGTTTACTCAATGCCATCATTTGATAATGCTTCTCTTTTGAAGATGGGCCCATTTAATTCAGTTAACAAACTTCTTGATCTCTATGAAAACCAGACATGGCTCGATGCGGAAATGGTAAATCCCACTGAATCGTTTCATTCCAATGTTCTCATGTGGCTTTCCACAACAGTTAGCGTGATAAAAGATGGATGTACTGTGCAGCGTATATTTGCATTGATAAATTCCGTTTGTGAAATTCTTGCGCCACTGGACTCCTCTTTCTCACTGAAAGACTCTTTGCATGTAATGAATGCCATAAGATTGCTGCAAGCTTCTGATGTCTGTTGGGATAGCTCAACCGTCAAACACAAAGAGGAGCATGTGTTGTTTAAGTTGGTGCATTGCTTTTTAAATCTCGGTCAGAACAATACTGGATTTTGGATAGAAATATTTTTAGATCTTCTGCATGAATACTGCAACAATTCGTCAGCCACTCTGTTGCCTGTGGTCACCTCTTTCTCAGATCGTTTGTGTGATTGTCTCTATGATCCTATACGAAGACGTTGTGCATTCCAGCTCTTAGGCATCTTTGCAAAGAACTCTCAGCCACTTCAGTTCGGAAATGAATTTGACATCCCACCCAAAACTAGACATCAACTGTCAGTTTGGCGAGATGAATTGGAAGAAGGGGAAGCTGTGGGGCTTGTTGAGAATGTATCTGTTGCTTCACAATGGTTGCCAGGTCATATGATGGCACTTTTTCAGAATGTTGAAAGTATCACTGCTGATCCTCGACGTCCACATTTGATGGGACATCTACTTTTATGGATTGTATCTCTTGATATTTTAGATGCTTCGGGATCAGTTGATATGAGGAACCGATCTCACATCAGCACTTATATTCAGAAGACTAATGCTCTTGGATATATGTTGAAGATTGCAATGCAAGAATCAGAACTTGATAGTCCTCCTGGCAAAAATATTTTTGCATGCATGGACTGGAATAGCAAGACTGACTTTCTTATGGAGGAAGTCGCAACTTTGGCAGTCTTTAGGACTGTAGAATCCCTGCCAACCTTAGTGAAGACTTGGTATAATGATGATTGCCCTCGCTTTTTGCGTCAAAAACTTAGTACTTTTGTCCAGAGAGTAGTAGCGCCAGTAACCCTGAAACGTGAACTTATTCGCATAAAAGAGGCCACCTCATTTGGAGAAATGGCGATCAGCGGCAGCTGTGTCAGCCGTGAAATAGTTGCAACATATAATCAAGATGAGGTAAGAGTAGATGACTGTATTGCACTGCTCGTATATAATTCTCACATTATTTCGTTAGTGCCAGCTGAGTGTGATGGTCAAGATGCCATCATGCTTCCCACTTCGAAACGTCGAAGTGGATTGTCAAAAGACAATTGGGATTCCAGAGAGCAGGTGGCGGCGATGGGCACTTCAGATTATGCTCTTGCTTAACAACCAAGATTGTTCAGTTCTTGATAGTCTTTTGTTATGGAAGAAAAATGTAGACAAGGAGTTTGATGGAGTCGAACCATGTCCTGTTTGTTACTCTGTTCTTTGTATCAAAACTCATCAAATGCCAAATTTGGAGTGTAAGACGTGTCATAACAAATTCCATTCAACATGTCTTATGAAGTGGTTCCAAAGTTCTGGCAAGAGCCAGTGTGTGCTCTGTCAACAGCCATGGTCTAGGTCTTAGTCTTCATGTACAAAAAATTAAATAAGCCAAAGGTTAAGGGAAAATTACTCATAAGATATAAGCACCATCGAAGGAGGGGGCATAAATACTCACCTTAATAAATACTTGCTCAAACCATCCAACCGGCGGTCTCCAACAGAGCATATGTCTTGTGTCATTAGCTGGGCCACATAAATCCCATGCATCCTTTCGTCGAGCTTCACCTAGTACAGATGCGCATTCATCAGTTAATCCAGGAATATTTTTGGACAAAGCAAAAATTGCATTGCTGGAATTGTGCGGTGTTGTTCAGGTCGTAGCTCTTGCATTTCAACAAATAAGAGATCAGTTCTGGTCTCTTTTCTCCAAGTTCTTTTAACAGACACGTCTGAGTGAGGTGAAAACTTAGGGAATTATTGGACGGATGAATTGCTTGCGGAACACCACGGCGTGGGTTTAGGCAGCTTATTTAGCGTGGTTTCGCTGGAGTTGTCTTCAGAATTGCATATTGATTGACAAAACTATCAATTTCGCTTATTGCAGTGATAATCTCAGGTTCAGTTGCAGTAAATGCATTTACTGCTGGGTAGACCATTACACCAATATGAATATCACGCTGAGTGAAGCACACTACTTCTCATCTAGCATTGAAATTCAAAGCCTCTGTGGGGGCTTCTTCAAAGAAAGCCTACTTTCATCTTCATAAAATCGCACTGGAACAGAGCTGTCTTTTAGATGCTGTGGAATTGACAGGGGTTTACCGAACCACCAAATGAAAGGCACAGAGTAAGAATTCACGCGGCGGCGAACAATTTCTGTCTCGATCATGCTATGGCACCTGGCAGTAGGAAAAAAAAAGAGTTGAACACAGCAAACACGTTTATTTTGGTTAGTAGTAGGTAATTTAATGTTTTACTTTACATTCTAAGTGGTCGCATCAGTTAAGGTTGGGACACAAATGGAATTGCAAGATCGGTGTGCCAATGCTCGGATCTCTCTGATTGGCCTACGAGTTCTGCGTTGGGTTGTCCGTATATTATGGACAGCGATTAATACAATGGGGATGAGGACTGGCGGTAAGATCCTCCATTCCAGTCCTCATTGTATATCCGGGACGTCAGCGGGCACTCCGTCATCGCTGCATCCCAACTGCAGGATCCAAATGGATCGTTGTTATTGTTGGGCAGACTAAGGGGTTTTGGCGTTTCTCCGACACTGTCGTGAGATACCCCTTAGAAATACGAACATCCAATCCCTCGATATATCCAAAAGGAATATACCCCGTGATGGATGTACGAGAAGCACTAACTCACGTTATTAGAGTAGTCTTCTCGGTTTAATGTAGCTGTTTTAATCTCCACTAAAAAGAAAAATTGGGCACTAATAATATTCTAATGTACATTATTGTTGACATTGCCGATTGGCTTATTTTGTTCATGGATCTGTATGATCAGGGGTTTGATCGATACGCATTTATGCATGACTTGTTCTGCACTGCTCTACAGCAGCTCAGACCTCGTATGTCCAACCTTACCTCAATGGTAAATTTACACCAGACACTAATTGGACGATTTGTTTCTCGTGTTGATAAGTATACCGAGCGTGGGATTGTGATCAATGGAATAC
>Ga0214480_100895_pt1 | contig 14261 bp, 11 predicted proteins | sample M1_20Mar14CPVII9_3_FD_165042 | JGI IMG/M metagenome (GOLD analysis project Ga0214480, IMG submission 165042) | Marine eukaryotic communities from Monterey Bay, California, United States - M1_20Mar14CPVII9sort6BwellE17 | ecosystem: Environmental > Aquatic > Marine > Unclassified | place: USA... | reverse complement strand
TGATCATTCGATCGATGATACTTGCCTTTTGTCATGGTATGTTATAGTATAGTACTATGTATGCTGATGTAATGGTGTGAAGACAAGAAGATTTGCTGATATGATGGTAAAGCATGGGAATAGAGTAGAGAATAGGTAGGAGTATCTTCATGTCGTTTTGTGTACCGGTATCCTAAACTCTCACCTCATGCTCATTCTCTTGCTCTCATAATTTGCATCTAAGGTTTATACACACAGCTTTATTACTAATATCTTCTCCTGCATTGACTTTGAAATACAGGTGAGTCTGCTTGGTATTGTATTTGTGGACTAGGGGGATGATAGGATAGCGAGCTTTCCACTCCCTCTTTTCATTTTCATTCGGCGGCATGGCGGGCTTATGATGAGGACTGCGGTATCCCACTATGTTGCAAAGTATCGTTGGTAGGTGTGGTTTATCTATCAGATCTCGAGATAGAACTTATATTACATGAGAAGTGACAAAGTAAACTCTTTTATTGGTGTGGACTAACTCTCATTCCTTTATAGACTCTGTTCATCCTTATCATGCGTTTCTTTGACGGTATATGCACATGGATGAAAAAGAAAAGGAAGGGGGCAGTCTTCAACAGAAAGAGGAAGAGGAGGAGTTCTGTTAAGAGCTTAACGGTTGTTACAGTTGATGATGAAGTTACAGAGTCCTATGATCTAAATCTACCCGCTACTTATAAAGACGAAGAAGATGATGCATTAGACGACTCTCTATCCACAGCTACTTCCATTCTACCATCGAGCACCTCAACTTTACACAAGCGCAGGGTAGAAGAGGCTCTACTAGAGTATGAACGAATCCGAATTCAAAGTACTTTACAACTACATCAGTATGGTAGCACGAAGAGTAGGAAGACCGATTGGAGAAGAGACGTTCAGTAGTTGGTAATGACGAACTAAACGATGTCTCGTATCATGGATCTTCATCTGTACAAAATCTCCTTAGTATTACCTGTGCAACATCTACTTGCTTCCTATCACATATCATACACCGCTAAACAACATGATAACAACCTCTACAAAATAGGACTTAAGGTGTCCTATTAGTATCATGGATCCATCTACTTTGTCTATTCACTAAACACATTTGTACCGACATGATCCCAAACAGTAGAATCGTTTAACCAATCAGCACTGAATGTTGGAGCCTCCTCCTTCTTGTTCTCTTTATCCTCACTAATATTGCCTAATACTTGCTTCTCCTTCTCTTTCTTGAGTGGAGTATCTTCATTGATCATTGTACCAACTCCAACGATAGGAGGTACTCCCTTCTCCTCTTCCTTATTATTACATTCCAAATACCGTTCAGTCAAGTTCAACAAGCGTGATACACGTGCCTGATGTTCATCTTCCAACATTGAATTAAGGAAGCAACAATCATTAGCATGACGTGTACATAATGGATTGAGATGTACACTTGCCACGTCTGTATTGCGAGTACTCTCGGTATATGCCGAGATATCAATTGATGTATCATCTGGACTTGACGGATGAGTAGCTTGTATTGTGTATCCCTTCTTACGAAATGGGAATGATGCTGCTGTAGAGTTGTCACTTGCCTTATCAACGATACCACTAGTAGTGGTAGTACCACTTGACTCTTCGGTGGGATAACTTGACCCATCTGGATCGGCAACATGGAAGATACCATCGATAACCTTCACTGGTGCCGATGTTGATGATGCATAGTCATATATCTCATCTTGAAGATTACTAGCTTGAGCGGCAATTGTAGTTGTCGTTCGAGCGTCGAATTGTTGTTTGGATGTAACAACTTCTTCCAAGATGAATGAATCTTGATCCTTGATTGGAGAAGCTCTTAAGATTGCAGTCGGCGTCATCTCTTCTTCTTCCAAAATCTCATTTAACGATGAGAAACTATCATTCACATTCGTACTACTATTCTTCTTAACTAACACACCAGCTGAACATGCAAACTTTGCAACCTGTCCAACTTCATTCACAGTTTCCAAATTACCACAAGTTACCTTATCCAATGCATTCTGTTTGGCAATACCCAGTGCACACTTCGTTTTGTCAACACGTGCATTAATATTTGACTTTGTTTTATCAACTTGGGCAGTAACATGATTCTTAATCTTTCGTGGTGTTTCATTAACTGTGTTAATCATGGCGGTAATTTCGGGTAGTAAATCTGCTGATCCATCTGAATTGTGATTTAATGATCGATTGACTACCTTCTTCTTCTTTGTAGATGAAACGACGACAGGAGTGGCCTTGTTACTGGAGGCAACACTATTGATTGATGAGAGTAAATCCTTTGTGGCACTATTCACACTGTTGGATGGACTACCCTCAGGTGGAGTAGTTGATTTGAGACTACCAGATACTACGGCATTATCACCTGGAAACAAGGCCTTGCTGTTATCAGCTGCAGCCATACTGCCTGACGAAGAAGCAGCGGTGTTGTTATCAACACTAATGCCACTGCTAACATGACCAGCAGTAACACTATTCCCAATCGATACCAAATGACTCTCATTCGGAAAGAGTGCTGTTGTAATCTCCTCCATACTCTCCTCACCTATACCCTTCTCTCCTCCTACTCCACTATTACTGCTACGGTCAGGACTAAACTCATCAGTAGATGGTACACCACCAAAACTAGTATATACCATATCATCATATGATTCAGATCCGGGTGTGTAACATTTAGTAAAGAGGTTGGATGTTTTAACAATGTTGTACATATTTACATCTTTTGCTTTGTTGTTGTTGTGGATATTATTAACATCTGTTGGTGATGAGTTGTTGTTGAACTTGTTGGTACGATCATTGATGGAAGTGTCAGGCGTAGTTACAAAGTCATCTTCAGCAGTGTTGTTCAGTATAGCATTCAATTCATCGTCATCAATGGAAGTAGATGTACATCCCTGTACAGCATTTAAATTGCCGCCACATGACAAACTATTCTTAACACCATTCACAACCTCATCTCTCTTACTCTTTACACTATTTACTATACTCTTCTTGGTATTGTCAACTGTAGAAGTAACATGTGTCTTGACTTTAGATGGTGTATCTTTAGCTGAGGCGATGATTTTAGTTATTTCGGGTAGTAGGTCTTTGGAATTGTTGGGTGAGTGATTTGTATGAGGGGCCATCATTTTTGTTAGATCAATCTTTTTCAATGGATGAGTACGATTACGATTGTTGGGGCTGTTGTTGTTGTTGGCCGCCGAGTATTTGGCAGCGGAGGATTTTGATTTGCGAGGTGATCGATTATTAATCGGGGCAGTGTCCGTATCACTTAAACAACTTTCGATACCACCTAGATGTAAGTCACCGTTGCCACTACCACTATTGAAACTGCCACTACCTCTACTGCAACAGTAGTCAACAATAGGTACCTCGCCATCATCTAACACGGCATTCAATTCATCAGCCAATAACAAACTAGCATTCACTTCATCTAATATATCTGTTGTTTCCTGACATGTATTTTGTAATATAGTTTCAGATTTGTATATGGTGTATGCTGTGGACACTACCGCATCTTCCTCTTCGTCGAATGGCTTATTGTTTGTAGATGAGAATGAGGTAGAGAGGGATGTATCGGTGGTTGTATTGAAGGAGGTGTTGTTAGAGGGCCATGTACCAACGTCGTTGTTGTTGCAATTATGACTGAGTGATTGTAATTTGGCTACCTCATTTTTGTATAGTTCTTTGGCGGCAATTAGTTGTTCATAATTACTCTTCTTTTTAGCTTTAGTAGTAGTTGCAATAGATGGTGGTGTAGATGTAGTGAGGAGATGGTTTTCGTACTGTTGTAGTTTAGTAAACGATGATGATGATACTGAGTTGTTACTGTTGCTTCGGAGTAGTGATGATGATGATGTTGACGAGCGGCGGGCGGTAGTACTCCGCTTGTTGGCTTTGGATGAGATTGCAGCGTGTAGTAGCGTCATTGTTCTTTGATAGATGAAGGGTGCACCGATTTATGATGAGTTGTGTAGTTGCAACACAATGATAATAGCTTGTGATGATGAGTTCAATTTAAAATTTGACCTTCATTGCAGTAAAGCCATGGTGGTACAAAAAAAACGACAAAAGATACCGTAATGCATTGCAATTAGTTTTAGGTAGACAGTATTTATATGATATATTATTACCTATGTACGTGAAAAGTACCCATGTTTTCGGCCATTTTTGCTCAAATTCGAAATTAAACTAACTTGACGAAAGGTAAGTTCGTAGTAATATTAGAACCTACCTTAGTTTGCGCCGGCGCCAGCCAACTATGAACATAAGTATGGATAACCGATGGTATACCGTATAACTAGTGGTTAAGTAATGTTGGCATCGACACAATACAATAAAATTAATACATACATCTATTTCTCTCAATCAATATACTACTAGCTCTCGCATAGGTAATCATGTTAATTCCATCTCTACAAGAATATCTACCAACATTGTATCATAATCACCATGATATCGACATACGCCTCTTTAATGACATACCTACGGCGAACTCGATCTTCATTGCAACAACTAATGATGCAATTGAACAATTACAGCTAACAACAACATACGATACACCACCTCTACTCAATAACATACTATCAAACTTTGATATAAACCAACATCCAATAACGACAATCTTAACATCATATTTTTTAGTAACAGCTTGTGATATGATACCATTCGTACCGTGTCAACCACTTGCCATTGCATTAGGTGCCAAGTTTGGTTTTAGTATTGCATTTCCCATCACTGCATTAGGTCAATGTACCGCGGGTATATTAGCTTTTACCTCTGCACGTCAATTATCTAATAATATGATGAATAATGTATCAGATATAGATTCAGAAGAAGCGACAATGTATACCGATAAACTATCACCCGAGGCACTCCAAAAACTACAAGAATTCCGGTCATTAACTTCCACAGAAGAACAGGGCAACATTAAGATATTGTTAGCATTAATCGGGCTTAGATTGGCACCATTCTTCCCATTTAGTGCAGGGAATTACCTATTAGGCGGCACGACGTCGGTACCATTGACGTTATTTGGTTTGGCTACATTGTTTGGATGTTTATTGAGTAACTTTTTAAGTGTTAGTTTGGGTAGTGCTGGTGGTGCTTTACTACTCTCTTCTTCTAATGTTGTTAGTGATATTATGATATGATATGATTCAGTATAGATTTTTGGATTAGTCATTGTTACATTGAGTTATTATTATTAGGAACTACTCTGGCCTAAAATAGTAGTCTCTCAACACTTCCATTCAATATCATGAGATTCAGAAGATAATAAATAGTGAATCAGAATTCTACGATAGTCTCCACACAAGCTAGGGCAACCTTAACCACAATCCATGCCATTACAAAAAGCGGCAAAGCCAGTAAAATGTTTAGCACTTCATTTTGTTCTTTGTCTTTGTGTTGGCCATGGTGTTGGCTAGCTTGACGAGTGCCAAGCTGCCGTTTGAGATTCTTTTTCTCCTTGCTGATAGATTCAAGGCGGAGTTGAACATAATTGTTAACCATAACAGACGAGCCATTGAAAAGTTCAGCCTCGATCAGCTTCATAAGCTCCACTTTATCAGTTTCTTTGAGATTTTCGAGGCGCCCTTTACTTTTAATCTCAAAGTGCAGAACGAAAAGGTTAAGGTCATCTTTATGCTTTTGTAAGATAGCCTTGTCTTCCATAAGTACCTTCCACTCCTTACCAACACCTTCAAGTTGCTTCTTAAGCTCCACTTTATCATCATTCAAGGCTACCCCTTCACTCATTAGCCTCTTATTCTCCTCTTCGACAGTTTGAAACAGCAGTTGCAATCTTTTATTACTGGCAGTCAACATGGTAATATCCCGAGTAAGATTCTTATTCTCCGAAAGAAGAAGAAGAAGAATCTCTAAATCTTCTGTCTCTAGAATCTGAAGATTCATTGTGATGGATGGATGATAAAGTCTGTGTGGATATAATGTCTGTGTAGTTGATATGTATATGAAAAGAGAGGAGCAAATGACTTGACTTAGTCGTGGGAACCACAAGACATAAAACATATTCTCCTCTTATTTGCTAAGATATGTATATATCGTGGCAAACTGTTGGATACTGATATCCTCTTCATTCTACTTCTACTCTTCTCTCTCGAGAACTCGAAGTCGAAGATACCTAACACAATACAAAAAACAAATGAAACTCTGCCTGACACATATGGCGATGATATGGAATATAAATTGCACATCACAGTTTAAATCAAAAGAACTCGACCCAATTAGCTTATACCAAACCATCACCATAGTTGCAAAGCAACATTAGGATACCTCATCACATAGTTCATATTCAATAGAGACTTCCTTTCTATACTGCCTCTCTACTCATCTCACGAGATTCCAAATAGATGACTCACCTTTACGATACATCCGAGAGAAGAAGACCCAATACAAGAGAAGATCTAATGATAAAGCTGTGTGTTTGAACCTTCGATGCAAATTATGTGAGGATTGGGAGATAGAATAGAGACAGAGAGCGTGAGAGTTTGGGATACCGGTACACAAAACGACATGAGGATACCCCACCAACTGTCTACTCCATAAATAACCTCACTTTATGATCATAAGTATCAGAAACTCTTCTTGTCATCACGCAATTATATTAGCATATAAAGCAATACAGCACACTATGGCAAAAGGAGAAGGAAGATGTATCGGTAAGAACTTTCATTTCCAAGTACAAAGGATGACGAAGTCAAGTCGGGAGACAAAGAGTATCTTACTACCAACTAAGAAGAAGGTAGATGATATGATGAAAGAAGAAGGAAAGTGGAGTGAACATGAGCAAGCTCAGTTTCAATCTGGAGTGATAAAGCATGGATGGGGAAGTTGGAGTTTGATCAGCGGTATTGTCAAAAGTAGGACGAACAAGCAGGTCAAAAGTTATGCTCAAAAGTTCCAAAAACGGTAAGTGAATGTATATGAGTGATATGAAGATTGAAGATGGTTGATGCATATATATCTAATTACGGTTTTGATATATCTATCTAGTCATCCCAATCTAAAGACCTATCTCATGAACGAACACACGAAGATGGATCTAGAACGGAAGAAGAAGAAGGAGAAGAAGACTGAGAATCAGGATACCACTTCCACTAGCCGTATTGTAACTCGGCCTACTACTCCTCATCTAAAGAAGAGATGGTTGCACAAAGCTCGTAACAGTATCGGTATAGTAACTCCACTTTCTATTGTTGCCATTGGAAGTGGTTCTGAAGTTGCTACTAACACTACAGTGTGTAGTAAGGAAGGAGTATCCTCTGAGAAAATGAAAAACGAACATATGATATGAAAAGTGAAAATATTTGCAGTCACGACGGATGCTATGATATTGCAAAAGACGAGGAAGTGTGTATGAAACATAAAGAGGAAGAACTACTTCGTCAATGGTTTCAAACCCAATTCTCAGGCTCTCACTGACTTGACTAGCCACATGTAGATGATCAAAGCATGACCGATGATCGAAGATACTCTAACTCTAACTCTAGACTATATCGCTTGGTATTGATATGTTATGTGCATATATGTCTATTAGTTTTAGATTAAGATATGTTTAATATAAATGTGTTGTTCTCGACATAAGGGTCTAAGACGATATACATAGTATGATGTATTCGAACAGCTTAATGTTAAGTATCTTTTGATTGCAATCCATTCTCAAACTCATCTCAACCTCTCAAGATACCTCAGACTACTCCCCTCTACTACCTTGAGATTAGAATACGAGAAGAAGATATACATGTGTAATCGTAAAGAGAAGCCAATGTGAAGTAACAGCTGCTAGTTGACACTCACTACGGAGATACTTGGGCGGTTATTCATGTGAGGTAGCTGCTAATCATCTAACTTGTATGAATAGCTGACTAGGTTGATAAGCTACAGCCGCCGCTGCCTTAGTATCCAAATATGATCCTCTAATGATGCCACAAAACAACAGACTAATCAATAAAGGTATATAATACTAAGATGATAAGAGTATAGTCTATCGGCCATTCGTAGTCGTGTATCCTCTACAATCTAATAACAACTCAGCTATCTATCTCTATCTCGATTCAGCTATTTCTTCATACTATTATGCTGAGATGTGCAGCTATATGATATAGATATAGACGAGCAACTGATCAAGTATTAGTAGTAGTATGTGTAGTAGACGCACAAGTAAGTCTAATGTGACTGCAATTAGGTCGGAGTTGCAGTATTGAATGTCATTACAAGAAAGATACTCCAACTAAGATTGAGGTACAAATAAATTTCATGCACGACCTCGCATCACTCATACACTACACTCTCCTCTTCTTCTCTGCTCATAATTTTCAAAACTGATCAAACACAACATCATCTACTAACATCTACACACAGACTACTCTGTTCATCAGCTAACCAACTACTACTCTTCCATTTGATCATCGTCCAGGTAAGTAATGTGATTGTTATGATATTGCAATGATGAGGTATCTTCTGTTGACGATGCGGTGTGGTTTGAGAGATCGATGGCCGCCATTCACAATCACAAGGTTCGACTTAACATTGTTGTTGTTGTATATGGTGTCTCTATTGACGTTTGTAAAGTAGAAGGTACGGTTGAGGAGTCTTCTACTCATATCATATGCCAGCGATAGTTGATCATCATGCATGATTGACACATCATGTGTTCACATCATGTGTTCACATCATGTGTTCATCACTATCAATCGTGTACTAACCATTGCAACAACCCTATTACCTATCCTTCTCATCTATCCAATACTAATCAACAGATATAATCACCTACCATACACCACCTACAATAATCATGCCATCCTCAAGTATCTTCAAATCCATCTGTGCCGCCGCCGCAATCCTTGCCACACCAACTTCTGCTCAGATTGGCAACTGGGATATCCTCTATCAATCTCTCGAGACGGACTTCCAAGAGGGCGTTACCAATGAGATCACATTGGATTATCTCATTGGAGCTGGCCGTACATTCAACATTGATCTATTCGATAAGGATTGCATTGCTCCCATCACGGGTATGAACATTATCACCACCACTGCTCGAATGTCGAATGTTGATGCCGATCATGACGGACTTGAAATTATGCTTGATTTGGACAAGTCATCCATCACATCGAGTAACATTTGGGATGATAGTAAGCTTGAGTTCTGTATTCGTGTTCAGTTATTGTCCGGAGGAGCTGTCATCAAGGAGGAGTAAGTTGTATTGTTGTTGTCGTGTTTGGTGTTTGGTATTTGTGTGGTCGTGTATGTATGAGTACTCATCTTCTTCTCCTCTTCTTATATCTTATCCATATCAACACACACAGCAAACGTGATATTGACATCTTCTTTGATTTCACTGTCGACTTTGAAGCCGTTGAAGACGTGTCGATGCAGTCTGCCTCCTTATCAAGTGGATCAGGTCAGGCCAATGTTGATAGCTATGTCATGGCCTGCAAGTGTGATGATTTAGATTCATTCACTTGCAACAACACTCCATTAGCACCCAACAGCATCCTCAACGTGTGTATCCAATCAATGGATTCAGATGTTGAGATTGCTTTTCTGAATACTCTTGAGATGACCTCTCTTGATAATGAGACTCTTCTTATCGTCGATGGTCTCTTGATTCAGAACAATGAGATCTCATCCCTCACTGTCAAGAATGCCACTGCCGTCGGTGTGTCTACTGTCGTGCCCTCAAGGTTCTTCTCCTTTAGCACGTTGTCAAGTGCCACCGTTTCTGGTATTGTCCAAGTCAAGTTGGTAGGTGGTCGTGCATTGAGGGGTGAGGAGGATAGTGAGAGTGTATCTCGTCCTGGACGTTATGATCCAGCCACTCCCTTCACAATCAATGTCCCAATGGAACCTCTTCCTCAAGTATCTCATATCAAGACTGGCTTTGATGATGAGGAGACGAATGCTGGAGATTGCATCAAGGGTGATTCTCTTTTCTTGGGAGTTGCAATCGCTATCTCCGTCTGGTTACTTATGAGTTTGCTTTGAGATGTTTAGCGTTTCTTCCATTGACTAGATTCTTATTCGGCCGTTGATGATAGTTTGACGTGAATGTCTTGATAGTTGATATATGTTTGTGCAGTTGAATCACTCCTCGGAGTATGATATCTTTAGTTTAGTCCTCTTGTATATAAAGTGATAAAGTGAACGTTGATATCCACAACATGTGTCTAACTATTTACCTCTCATCTTTCATAAATGTAGTCGATTCATAACTCTCACGCCTCGGTAGGATGAAATGATACCACCGATGTACGAGATACATCCCATACCAATACATTGATACAATCTCCCTGTCTACATTCATACCACGATGATGTGTCATCTTTATCATCCATATTATCATCTCCTTCTTCTTGGCTTGGCATTAATGATATATTAGATCCATTAAAATTAACAGAGGATGATGAACCAGTGGTCATCTTTGACATACTTGTTGAACTTTCACCCTCGTGTACTTGTAGAAACATTGCAAACTGATGCGAAGAGCTTGTTTCTGTATTATCATTCTTGTTGGTCTGTAGGAAGTAATCCGAATCTTGATGTTTCCCCAGTTGTCTAGACTTCTTGTCCAGTAACATCAAGTTTATAGCTGCACATGTCAAATCCCGTAATGCACATGGTAGTATTGGTCCACGTAGCTCCAACGTTGCCTTGGCATTTGTAGCAGCAGCTGTAGAAGGATGCCGCTGCTGATTATCTTGATGATACACTTGATTCATAAACCCAGTATCTCTTCGACTACTTACTGACAATGTACGTAATGTGGTATGTAAACAATTTGAACCCAACGATCGACATAGTAACAGCGGCACATCTGATACTGGTGGGGAAGCATTCGTCGTAGTTGCCTTGGACATTCCAGCACTTTGATTATCAACACTTGATAAACCATATGTATTCATGAACAATTCATAAACAACATTACAATCGTCAATACCATAGACAAATAATGGTGGTAATGAACTACCCTTGCTACCGCTTGTTGATGTAGGGTCATTATATCGAGGACGTACTTTACGTTTTTTGACCTCAACTGTTACCTTACCTTTTTCATCATCGGCATGTTTGATTGCGTTCAATTCAGCATGTACTTCGGCTGAATCTTCTTGTGTTGGTGTGGCATCATCGTTTGTTTGAAGTAGACTTTCGGAAAAGACTTCATAACTCCCTTCTTCTTCTGTGGCTGTTGATGATGTGGTATCACTTCTTTTTGAAGTGAATAATCTCAACTCAACACCCATACTTTTCAACTTTGATCTTAGATATGGCGTTGTTGATGAGGAGACAACCATGGGAACTAACTGTGGTGATATATCACCAGAATGTTGTTTCATATATCCACAACGGAATAATACAATTTGATTTGATGATATGACATAGAATGAATTTCGTGATATCAAATCCTGACTTGAGGAAGCAGTAGAAGAAGTATCAACATCCTTCAACTTACTCTTCCACAATTGAAACAAACTGCGAAAACATTCCTGCCAATCTCTCCTCCGTTGATATAACAACGATGAAACAGTTGATACTGATGCTTTATCAGTATTCCGTTCTCTTCTTTGTTGATTGCCAAGTAATGCGTTAGACTTGTCTTTATCATTCAATAAAGGTAGATTTGACAAACCTAATCCACCCATACTACCCACACCAACTAATCGAACTTTGTTATGGACTGATTGTGGTTGTAATATGTACGATGATAAATCGCCTTTGCCTTCTCCATTCTTACCACCCGCTGTGGAACTATTAGACGTACCACTAGATGATGATGAATCAACCAACATTGATAATGGCAAAGGATGCACTGCCGGATGTTGATAATACATTGTACTTGACAACCATTTCGATGCTGCCATTTCCTCTTCTGTTGCCCTCATTGAGTGACTGTATAATGATCTGCCCATATAACTATTATCTCCACTAGAAGATAGCTGTTGTATGGCAAGTTGACGTACTTTACCTTCATTTAAACCACCTTTTATTCCTCCTCCGGGTAAGCAATTACCGGGTATACAATCTAATCGTAATCGACGTTTAATTGACCAATCTATCATACCCACACTGTTCGGCACATCATTAATATTACTACCAACTTTCTTCAGACTATTGAAATCGTCAATTCCATGTCTTGTGGCTTCTACAATTGATGAATCTAGGAATAGTGATGATAAATCTTCCTTTGTTTCTCGTTTCTTCTCTCTACCACCCATATTATCGTACCCATATCTTCTACTTCTTGTTGATGATGTAGATTTGGTAAAGTAGACTGTAGCATCATGGAATTCATCTTTACCCTCTGTATCCCTCCCTTCCCCGCCATGTTTACCTTCTTTATCTTTCCCACCTCCATCTTCAGCATCTTGTTGATCATTATACAAATTGGCATTGTCTAATGCTTGTAATATCTCATACCCTCCTGGACTGTGCATTGGTGATTTTTTAGTAGATTTAGTATTGTTGTTTGTTAGTGATTTTGTTGGTGTTGACATCTTATTATTAGCAGCAGATGTAGCTAATGATGAAGGTTTGGTGGATGTTGCAATAGACTGTTTCTTATTATGTGCATTATTATTGAACTTTGATTTGTTAGTACTACTACGGCTAATAACTGCACTGAACAAACTAGTCTTCTTCTTCTTTGTAGTAGTGTTTGATATTGGTTCAGTATTACTACCGATAATACCCTGTGTATCATTACTAGTAGTATCACCTCCTTTGCGTTTATTATTGGAAGGTGGAGGTGGCATTAGCAAAGAATCATCAGCGGTATCTGATAGCAAGTCGTTTGATTGATCGGTTGTGGAACTATCATTTGACTCTTCTCCTGCCGCTGCTGTTCGTTTATATTGATTTCTACGCTTCATGTATCCTATTCTATCCTCTGATATGAATACAAAACTAAAACAAGAGTGACAAAGTCGGAACTTATTTTGATAGAAGTGAAGTTTCATACTATCAGGCTTAAAAGTTCTACTTCTAATTGCTATTGACATCGTTGGATAATTACTAGATACTATGGAGTGAGGTTTATTATTAGAAGGTATGTATTTTATTTAGACTGGCGGTGATCTGTGTTGTCTCATCTATTGAGGATTGCAAAATTTTGTGCACATCTTATGCACCAACTCAACTTTCACTCCAGTATGGGTAGGTGAATGTTAAAAGAGAGGCGTCAATCACCACCCGTGAGTTCGTTAGGAGGTTCAGTTGTCGTTCATTGAGGATTTCTATATGATGAGTACTAGAGAGTAATATCCACACATTTTGTTACTGCTTTGTGAGGCTTGCACATCATATTATGAGACCATATTATGTTTGAGCTCCGCGGTGATTGTAGGGTGATTGCCTATTGCCGTGATTACATTTACCAAATGAATATCGCCAGGACTACCGTCCTCCTCATACCACTCTGTATCAATTAGACTCATTTGCTTGAGAGATTTGCTGCATCCACCTATGGCTATTGCAAGCTGACGAGCACCCTCAGCTTTCATTCTACAGTCTACCATATGGATTGTTGTTAGTTTGTGATTGTTCTGAAAGAAAAGAGCCATTTGTTCTTCTACTGGATTCATAACACAGCAACCACCATTGAAATATATCTTCTGAATTGACGTGTTGCTTCTCATTTCTCTGTAGAAATTTTTGAAGTCATCATTACCATAACAGAGGTGCAGCTCGTGTAGATTTGTACTTTGGCCGACGTAATATCCTAACCATCCAATATCATCTCCATTGATATGAATGTAATCATGCGTATTTTCAGCTTCGTCAGGGTCAAAACTCTCATCAAATATGTAAATCACTTCCAAATCTGGATCGTTTTCTTTTAGCTGGCGTAGAATCATTTGGTTTTGTTCATTTGATGTAATATCCTCAATTTTAATAGTATCCGCCATAGCAGCATAATTGTAAAGTTCACCCTCCATGTTATAATCTGTTTATTATTATTATCAGATGAAGAAGATTAGATATTCGCCATATTAGCAACAAAACCCATATACACCAATGCACCGACACAATAATATAACAGATTCTCCACCACCATATATGAACCATATTGACCATTATAATAATCCTAGACAATCACCCTACAATCACCGCGGAGCTCAAACATAATATGGTCTCATAATATGATGTGCAAGCCTCACAAAGCAGTAACAAAATGTGTGGATATTACTCTCTAGTACTCATCATATAGA
>Ga0214480_100894_pt1 | contig 14268 bp, 14 predicted proteins | sample M1_20Mar14CPVII9_3_FD_165042 | JGI IMG/M metagenome (GOLD analysis project Ga0214480, IMG submission 165042) | Marine eukaryotic communities from Monterey Bay, California, United States - M1_20Mar14CPVII9sort6BwellE17 | ecosystem: Environmental > Aquatic > Marine > Unclassified | place: USA... | reverse complement strand
TAGGCTGGGTGGTGCTACGGGTGATGCTTTAGACAATGATATCGTCGACATATTGTCTCGTATATCATTATGGGTATCTATGAGACGGTATATTGCCAGTAAGATAGCTAATTATATCATTACTTTATCTGTATTTTCACAAGAGTTTGGAGAGATTATACAAGACATGATATACAATCCAAACAATTCACCGAAAATGAATCCAACGAAATCAATGTTTTGGTACAACTTATTGAATCTAACACCACAGAGAGGAGATAGGCATGCTTTATTTCGCTTTGTACCAGATGAGATATTGAATTATTGTGCCATTGAAGAACTTTTTATGGACGGACAAGGTCCTCTTCTCGGCTATACAGCCGATGATATGGCTGTCAGTTTCACAAACCACTTAGGTAACTTTGATCTATTTCAAAAGTATGCCGTCGATACACAACTGAGAGAGTTATACCCGAACATGGGGAAGAAGAGACTAAGCAAGATCATAAAAGTTGTAATAAAGATGATCAACAACATTAATACTACCAACATACCCGATGAATGTCATACCCAGGAAGTTAAAGATGTTATTGATTTGCATAGAGATCTGCTCGGATTGGGTCCGTATGAAGATGGACCCGACGGTAAGATCATGACTAAGGATGTAGTTGCCAAGGATCCTCAGTTAGCTATTGATTACTTCAGCTGTTGTCTAGCCATCCAAGAGGGTGTAGAGAATACAAGGAGGTTCAATCTATCTCCTCAATTTAAACCACAGCATGGCTTTGCACGTATTGGTCATGCAATGTTCTATTACATCTTGATGGAGTGTGGAGGATTGAGTAAAGAAGAGAAGGAAGCATTGAAGAAACGACTGAGACGACTGAATGGTACGGGCAATCTTGCCGGCAAGTTTAATCGACTCCCCGATGCTGAGAAACGCAAGTATTGGGGCAAGTTATTCGACTTTGAGAAGTATGAATGTGATAATGATGATCAGAAACGAGAGTTCATCTATGAGATACTTACCGACGGTGTCTCTATCGTCTTCAAGTATAAAGTTACCAAGAAGAATGATCAACACAATCACCCGCGTGCCAAGATCCTTCCCGAGCCTCGAGTACCATCAAGTGTAACCACTGAATGTGAAGAAGTGGTTGGGTTTGGTATACATCCAACTCTCACCCGTCGTGATGTTGTTGAGAATCACGAGGATTATGTCAAGCGGTGTATTTATATTGTTCATGGAAAAGGAGACGGGTGCTGCCCCAAGATGAGAGAGTTAGTTGATTATGCCACTGGCAAACTTCATCCTCCACCACCTAATACTCCATCTCTTCAAAGTATTATCCGTACTCCTAAACATGATTCTTCTGACAGTACACAATTGGATGGTTGGTGGCCAGAGTTATCTGAAGATGAAGCAAAACAGATTATCTTCTTCTCTCACCAAGATAATCCTTACTCTACAGCATCACTCAAATGTAAGATATGTTGTGTTTATATCTCATGTCTAGCTTATATATTCTAACATATCTTGCTTGATTCTCTTATCATACACACAGGTAAATACTTTTGGAGTTGTGATCCTGGTCATACAAACTTGATCTCGATGCAACTCTTCTATATGGACAAGAACGGCAATATCCATGCCGTTGGCAAACGTATCGATGTCAAGAAGAGTGACTACTACCAAAAGGCATGTCACAAGAAACACACCCGCAAGATGGGCATTTGGCTCGAGCCATTTAAGGATACATTTCAAGATATGTCCCAACACTCAACAAAGACTACCGATCTTGATCAGTTGGTATCAAATGCCAACGCTTTTGCCACTATTCGAGTTGACTATTGGAATGAAGTATCCAAGAGACGTCACCGCCGTATTAGATTCCACTGCTTTGTCATGAAGGAGAAGTTCTTGACTCGTATGTTTCAAGAGATTAGACACCGATCATACCTTGAAGATGGTGAGGTACCGTTGGTGATCATGGGTGATGCAAGTGTTCCAGTATCTATTCGAGGTACCATAACTGCACCCGTCAAGTACATCCAAGAACTCTTCAAACGATTCTGTGAGATGATTTATGCCAGTGAGTTTCGTACTAGTATCATTTGTTGGCGATGTGGATGCCTCACTAGCAAGTGTGCTTTGTATGGTGTCGATGGATACCCTGATATCTGCCGTGGGTTATTGTATTGTGGTGGTATTACTTGTCGGCTTAACCAACAGCAGCTCACCCACAGAGATGACAATGGACTGAAATGTATTCTTATTAGTCTTCTCTTCAGGCCAGCTATTCTTCAGCGGGGAGGTGCTAATCGAAGTCTTTCCAAGATGAGGAAGATACACTACATCAACCCTTCCCTAACTCGTCGAAAGGAAGAATTAGAGCTTCAAGCAGAGCTTGTGGGAGAGATGATTCAAGCATTTCCTTTTGATGTTGATATGGAAGATGCCGATGATGTTGCCAGTGCCGATGAATCTTCCAATTTAAGTGGATCGGAGATGGATAGTTCTTCCGAGGTTGATGGTGATGCCGAAGAGAAGTCTGTCGGTGATGATGAGCCCGATGATGTTGAAGAGAAGTCTGTTGATATGGAAGATGTCAATGATGATCTTGATGAAGCGCCGACTGAGCTTAGAAGGGAGCCACCGTCTGAGATGGATAGTGCACTTGAGATGATTCAAGCATTTCCTTTTGATGATGATGATGTTGGAGAGACGTCTGATGCTGATATGGGTGATACCGATGAGTCATTGGAGGTTGAAGAGTCGTCTGATGTTGATATGGATGAAACTGAAGAAGAAACCGAAATAGTTGATGATGAAGAACAACAAGTTGCCTCATATGTTGCTGGTGATGCTTTATCATTTAGAAACGAGAGAAATGTGCCTGATTGGCAACATGACGATGCAAATGTCCTCTTGGAAATTGTATTTGATAACGACCCCGAGGATAATCTTTCATTTGTAGCTGTACCTGTTTGGAATGATGAAGACACAGATACTCTCTTAGAACACATAATGGAGTTATAGATATGTCAATACACAGAGTAATATTTACTTACCTAGATATCTACCGAGGCATAAAGAGGTATAAGAAATCAGATTGGGGATAGAGATACAAGTGAGGAGATACCACCTATCTTCCTATGAGGATGTAGCCTAGGTTCTCACCACATATTTACAGCCTTATGGATTTCATTGAGGCCTAAATGGTCGTAGAAAATTGACTTCTCCATTCTATCTGAAGAATTGTACCGGTACTTCGCTCTTTCTTCGCAGACATTTGAAAAGGCCAACAAGACGACTACTCGATAGATTTTCAGCCTTACTATCGTGTCAGAAATAATGTAGTGTGTGGTGTTCATTCACTTCATAATTTTCATTTCACACACATCATACAATCACCTACTACTACTACACAACTATCATCTTTGGCCATCATGTCTGTGAGTATATACTACTTTCATATCTAATATATTTCATTCTCTTTTGTATCTCACCATATCTCATCATATCATTATCATATATACATATATATCTCTTATAACAGATGTACTTATGCCCTCATTGCAATAAAGTAGAATGCCTTGCAGATCTTCATCGTCCAGCCCTACTCGAGCATATCCACAAAAACCGATCGCTGTATGCTGCACCTCCATCTGTACCTGTTTCGAGGAGAGATGAAATCTACAGACAAACAAGGAAGAGTATCTACCGCTACTACTCTGTTACCCTCCAGAACATCCGTGGAAGGGGTAACCATGTACCACTTCCTGATTGTGTTTATGATCTTATCCATGCGTGGTTCCCCGATTCCAATAATATTCGTGTCGGGTTTCAAGCGTGGAGCGACGCGGCAAAGAAGCGAGCAAGTGATGAGATTGATGCTTTCATCTATGGCGATTTTGAATGAATGGTGCCGTCGAATACTACCGTCTTGACATACTACATTTCGAATATTGTATTATCAAATTATTGATCAGCAATATAGAGATTAGGGTGTGATGATGAGGATGTTGTATTGCAATTGCAACATAAGTTTTGATTTTTGAATTTTGAGTATCTTTTTTTGTGTAGTTTTACATAATTATAATGATGCCCACTATCCAATCAATATCTATTATGAACAAATAGATTTAGTATAGTCGTCAATCTAATGACATTATCATCACATAGACATAACTCTTCATCAATCATCGTCGATCACTCATGCAAGCAACCTACGATAGGTACATATTAAAAAAAGTGAGCGGTATCCTTGAAATAAACTTGATGCCGACGATGATATTGTTACTTCTGTTGATAAGAACGACGAGTTCATTACCTCTATTATCAATCGCTACCGCGGGTGCCTCTCGGCGAGCCCTGCGGGGCTGTCGTGCCGACGGCTAACAGAAGCACAAAGCAGTCCTAGTTATAGTAAAAAGCAAAAATTCAATTTTGTTAGTGAAATCAATTTTTAATTTACTTACGAATTATGATGCAGGATAAAGGTGTGCTATCCTCCGGAGAACGACTCTTAAATACTACACAAAACACAAAACAAAACAAAAAAACAACAAAAACGTCCTACATGGATCAAGCTGCCACGGAGGCGTCAAGGTTAGCTGTTTTAAGCGACACAAAGCCTAGAAGAGGAGCAAGAGACAAGATCAAATCTTCACCAACAGTCGACCCTTTTCACGAGAGATACAAAAACCTTGTGCTTACAGCTGTTCGCATCGTTGCCTTTCCAGCATTTGTACTGGCTATGCTTGTAATAGCACATGTGTCGGGTGGCGATGGATCAACTCATCCAGGTATCGGGCATATTTCGCTGCCAAAAGATGCGCCTCGTGATTCTACTTTACCCGTGCGAGGACTACTTGCCCCATACGACAATAATTACATGTCCTGGATTGCCAAAGGTAACGGCGATGAAGGAAAAGATGGAGGCAATAAGTTACTTCATACTCTGGCTCTTTCGCATGCAACATATGATGACTATCCAATGAGAAATTCAGCTCACAAGAAGATCGTTGACATGACATTCAGAAGAAATAAAGTGTGCTATCCTCCCGAGACTCGATCGATCAAAGCAATGGGTAGACATGTAGACTTTCTTTTGGACAGTGCCGAGAATGATGACAAAGGATCTATACTCACAATGAATGTCCTGACAGGGAGAGAATTACTCGACATGGTATCTTCAGATAATGATACATTCGAGTGTAGAAGTGAAGAAGGCACGGGCATGCAATGTAAAGCATCTAAGGAGAGAGATCTAGCTGATGTGTATTCATCTTTGATGTTACACAAGTTCTTAACTCCAACAATTGTATTTCCAGTCATCGACACACTTGCGTTCTTGAGTAGTATTTGGTGGACGTATCATTACTCTATCAAAATGACAGTTCATTTCCTCAAGATTCGAAAGTACAATGTAGTGTAAGGAGTCTAGCATCATTGATGAGAGTATGATATTTGAGAGAAGAAGTCAAGTTTGATGCACCCAACACTACCTACAGAAGTTTCGGTTAATCCACTACTTTTAGTACCAGGAGAAGAGATGAGTGTATCGACATGTTGCCCAATTTGAAACAGAAGCGATATATAAACAATCTACTTAATGAAAGTTTGCAAACAGGCTAATTTACTTTTCTCGATAGTACAGTAGCAGATCAAATCACGAAATGAATCTTCTCCGTTGAGATTGAGGAGAGGAACACATTCATCACACAAGTCCTTAATGTGAAGCATCATCATCATCAGTTCAGCAAACTAAATCACGCCAGCCCGTCCTTAAAGATTAGGAATGCTCAAAGGAGTACGAACAGGAGGACAGTAGATGATACCTTCACCGTCCACTCCATCACAAAGACCAATATCTTGTGCACTTGAAATCCAGTAGTCTTTAGATCCTCGTACGATATCCGTCTTCTTGGCATCTAACAATCTAAGATCGGTGGGGATGTGCATACATTTGGGTACATGATCTTTCATGAACCTACCAAAGGCACGGTAGATACATCCAATACTTTGCGGAGCAATGATTGAGCTCTTGACACGGTTCTTGCGATCAAGATGCTTACACCATCCACCTTTATATAGTTTGATATATGATGATGACAAGAAGGAAGAGGATAAACAAGAGGTATTAGTATTAGGCAGGCATGATATTAGTATACTATGCAGATATGAATATACACATGATATGCACACATGATAACATGCAACTTACACTGAAAGTAAACACGGCCTAACATGGAACGCTTCACCTCGAGTACTTCACGACGAATATGAACATGTGCACTATTGATCTTTCCTGTATCATCATCAAAGTGCAGAGTCTTCTCAAAGGATGTATCTTCAGGATCATTCACAGTTGGAAATACACACGGCTTTGCAGTAGTACTTCTACTGCTACTACAGTCTACTTCATGTCGGCGTATCTTCTTGGCAGGACGAGTTACTTCAATGATCTCGATAGGAGAAGATGTAAGCGTGGGAGTGATGATATCATGATCATGTTTCTTTGTATTGGTAGCAGTAGTAGTAGAGATACTGCTCATCATGGGAGACGACGATGTGATTGACGATGTAGGACTAACTGGATGGAAGATTGTGATAGTATCATCAGTATCATCATCATTTGTGGTATCGATATCATATGAAGTGGAAGGAGTAGCAGAAGGTATAGTAGAACCAAGACATGTCAATATCATTGCTGCTTGTAACTCATCGAGATCATCATCATCATCGTCGTCGTCATGATGCTTCCAGTTTAAGTTCTTATTGTGGGTAAACGGCGGCGGCGTCATGATATGGAGGATAGTAGTAGGAACGGCTTTGCTGATATTGATATGATATAGAATATATAGTGCAACACAAACTGCAACGAGTTGAGCATTGCTAATTGCCATTGTCAATAAAGCCACAAAAGAAATAACCATTGAGTCTGACCCTCATGTCGTACAAATGTCGCTGTCTTTACGACTACTTCGTACTTATTTCTTCTCATCCGGTACAAAGTGATTACTCAAGATGTGACATCTCGTTAGGATAGAATTGAGCTGTTTGAATTGCAATAACTTCTTTATTAATAAGGCTGCTAATTCACAAGAATGAGACAGTAGAAGTACACCCACTACCTCCAACATTTACTACTACCACCGATAAATAATAATCTATATTGCAACATGACGACGACAATGCCAACGCTACCCAACCGACAAGAACAACGAGATGCTTTAGCTCGTCGGATTAGTATTACATGTTCAAATGATTTTGTACCACCGTCGACACCCACAAGAAGTGACGGCAGCAGTATTGCATTAAACAACAGTTCTCCAATGCTCAACAAGCATACCAAGATACCAATCCGTGATTGGTTCATCATGCACAGCCGCACCGATAGTGAATCAGCAACATGCTATTATTCGCCTCCTACTCATCTACCACTACATCCCGGCTATGTTATGATCGGCGGCTCTGGTTCTACCACCGCTGCTAATACCAACATGTGTCACGAAATGAATACTGGATGTTCAATGTTCACCAATCCCATCAAGAAGACGAGCCCTACAAGTGTTAATAACTCATATGATATGAGTGATACTGCCAATACTGACATGAAGATCAGTGAGGAGGACTTTATCCTCGTATCTCCATCCTTCCCTGATCTATCTTTGTCATCAACTACTTCACTGGATGATATTGATGTTAGTGGTCATGGAGATGATATGGATGATGATAGTATTGATTTGGATATGTTATCTATTTCATCATCAGTATCACCTCCTCCTCCTACAATCCGACTTGCTGCAAGACCTCGAAGTTTCTCGCCATCCAACTCGGCCTTCACTCCATCTGTTGTACCACGAGTATCACCAATCAAACAGTTATCAACTCTTTTATCTTCTACCGAATTGAATACATTTACTCCTATTCAAGTACAAGATGACGACCATGATGATACTACGACTAAAACATCATTTAGGAAGAGCCCATACCTGTGGTAGCTTCTCCTCTGACGTTATCTAATGTCATATTCAACACAACTATGTTAAGTTGTCATATACATCTATTCTATGTTCTATACTTCAATTCAAGGACGACTTGAATTCAATATACTTTCTTTCACTTCAATCTCAATGGGAGAGAAAGATACCTCAAGATCGTCTGTTCATATTTATATATTGATCGCATCTTTGATATTAATTGATACTGGTGAAAAGTAAATTAAAACAATGCAATCTATTTGTCAAATACTATTACTATTATCTCTCATCGTACTAAGTAGTATAGTCATATTATAATGATCATATCATATGCACAAAATCTCTGTTTAACGTCTTTGGTATCCTCTATCTCATTATATTAGTATGATAATGATATGGTCAATTAGACCCTCGTCACGAGAAGCACATATTATATGCCATGAACTATATGACTCTTTAAATCAAAGTTTGAATAGACTTATAACACTATGCTAGACTTGGGCATATCACATGATTCATACTCACTCTTCTTATTTGAGATTTCTAAACACGAATCTCTGCATGTTGATCAAGTTCAAGATATCTAGACAAACTCTAAATTTACTTTATATTCCATATATATGTTTATATATTACACAAGCCAAAGATCACAAATTATTACTACCCAAGATATGATTGATACGTATCGGTATATTCATTACCATACAAGTTGAGTAAATACTGATGATTAGCAGGAGTAAGAAGAGTCTCACTTGAGGAGTAAGACATTGTAGTATGGTGAGTCAACATAGGATACATGTTATATCCCATCATGGGCAAAGGTTGAAGAGAATACATGATCTGATGGTACTGCAATGTGTTGTGGTAGCTCGGATACATGCTACTCTCATTAGAATATAGCTGACAAGTAATCCCGAGTTCAGAGGTACTAGTCGGAGATACAATCTCAGCAACATCAGAACGAGTCTGATTGGTTGATGTAGTAGCATCATTTGTAGTCGGAGATTGAAGACGATCATCACCAACAGAAATAGTAGGAATAATAGCAATCAATACTCCCCCAACTTGACTGTTTGAGACTTTCACCTTGACATGGATATCCTTTGTGATATTATGATTGGAGTCCTCCAATCTACGCTTCTTTGTACTGCTATCATTCACTGCATTGCTTGGCAGTTTGTATTTCATAATAGACTTCCGTGCCGATTGAAGATATGTTTTGAACAAATCCAACTCGGCAGCATCATCTTTTGCCTTCTTCTCGGCTACTTTGAGCTTAGACGATAACTCTTCAACCTGCTTCTTTAGATTTGTGTTTTCTAAATCAGCGGCCGCCTTCTGGGTTGTGAGAGTATTAACATGACGAGTAATCATATCATCATTCAGTACCTTTGTCTCTGCTTTCTCAAGCTCGGCAGTTAGCTCTTGAACTTTATCCTTTAGCCTTGCATTTTCAATCTTAGTCTGATCGATATACTTTGAATGACGTTCTTCTTGCTCATTCATCTTACTCTCCATCTTCAGAAGTAAGAGAGATACCACAGCATCCAACTCAGTTTGTTCGTTGGATGATCTGCTGTTTGAAGAAGGATACACACATAATATAAGAATTAGTATTAGAAACATAGAATGGAAAGTATACAATCAACTCACCCTTCTAAAGTATCCTCCCACTCCTCGGGTAGATTGAATTGAGACTTCTTATCATCTGTATTATGTGACGATTGCATAACAACATGTGCATCATATGCCCGTAGAGCATCTGATAAAAGAGAGAAGGGACGTTCTTCTCCATTGATATTAGCAACATACCATCCAACTGACCTTGCCCACATATCCGACGACTCTTCATCTACTGCATTTCTTACACCGATCCACTCCTTCTTTTCACTTTTCTCTAAACGAATAGTGAGGAGGTAGTCTTCCTTGTTGAATATATATACATCTTCAAGATTATCAATCACATCACCGTCATCAAATCTAAATGTTGATATGTGTTGGTTGTATTTGTATTGATATCGGGAAGAGAAGAGGAGAAAGAATAAAGATTGTATTAATATCCCGATACAAAGATACCTATTGCAAAGAAATATATACAACACATAGATATACATCTCTATCTACTACTCACTCAATATTATACAACCTTAACGGTCCATACTCTCTTCTACTACCATCACTGTCTTTGATATCCTCCCGATAACTCTTCACCTTTCCGGGATACCACGAGGGAGTATCTCCTCGGTTATCAGTCCAATAGGCAGCATATACTTCATCTCCCTCTTCAAACAGTGGTTTGAGATGTTCTTTCTTCTTGTCTTGTAATTGTTTAGATTTAGTTGAAACATTATATGAATGCTGCTGGAGAGGAATGAGGATGCGCTTTAACTCGATATCATTTGAAATTGAAGTAGTAGTAGAGGTATCTTTCTTTCTACTCTTCTTGGATTTGATCATATCATAAAGATTAGTATTAGTTGTATTCATTGTATTATTATTAGAAGATATAGTGTATGTTATCTTGAGTATCCGAGAGTAAGCACCGCTATTGCAATGAGATGATTATAGCTGAAGAGAGTACTTACTAATAATACTAAGTGTCGGTGAGGTAAGATACCTCATGTCTTCTTCTGAAGATGCAGCCTGCAGCCTCTCTACAACAAAATAAATCCATCTAAGAGACACCACAGCACTGCTGTTTATAGCCTTGTGGATTTACGAGTGTTCGGTTTGGGCAATGGATTTATTTAGAGGCCTTTTGTTTAGCTTAAAAGTAGTTGGTCGTAAATGTGTGACAAATTACGATTTGTACCGGTTCTCACTGTCTTTCTTCGCATGTGAATCAAGCTAAAATGAATATGATGTCTGCATCTGAATAAATAAATCCATGCGCTGTTTGGCGCAGGGATTTCTTCTATTACAGCCTTATTTGAACTTTACATGTCGGTGTTTATATGTCGGTGACAGAATGTGTGGTGCTCAATGAGTTCACATAATTTTACAATCTGCCCAATCAAAAGTCAAAACATCAGCAACCACACAATTCTACTATAATGACCCAGTCTATTGCAATGACAAGTAGTCTCTCTTTTGCAGCGGCAGCTCTACGCCGTCCTACGAATAATCAGGTAAGTGTAATATCGTCATAATATGTGTACTGGCACGCTGCGGCCGTCTGTCATCGACAATAACAATCGACTCATATCATGTGTCATCTTTTTCTTTGCAACAAATTATATCCTCTCTCTCCTTTGATATTCTCAACACAGGTGAACTCGGCATTCACCAGCAACATCACTACTTTAAAAGCTGATGCAGCACCGTTTACACCACCCCCAAAGATGGGAGGAGTTGATCAATCGGGACGTTCATCTGTACTCTCTCCTAATTCAGTGGTATCTAATCTTTATCACAGAGCAGACACTCAATATTGTGTAGTCATCGATCCGCAAATCCCCCCAAAGCCATTACAACAACGTTCACGTCCTTATAATAAACGTAATGATACTACCTTCAAGCCTATTGTTGATACTGCCACTCCTCGTCGCCGCGGCAGTACTAGTAGGTCATCTTCTACTACTCCCTCTCCCCAAAAGAACAAGAGCAAGAACTACAAGACAGAGCCGTGCTCGAATCTATCCAAGTTTGGTCACTGTAAATACGGTGATAAATGCCACTTTTATCACCATGAGGGGGAACGTCGTGAGAGGGTTGGCGATAAGTCGATTCCGTGTCTACTTGGCACCATATCTGGAATGTGGTAAGTTTTAATATCATGTGTTCATATCATGTGTGTTCATATAATACATGATGAATCTTTATACTAACACATCATTATCTTTAATATCTCTTTACTGATACTCATATAGTCCCTACGGATCTCGTTGCAAGTATATGCATCTTACAGGAGTCATGTGTGAAGTTGATAGTGGTGCTCTTGTGCTTCCACACCTCACCAAGGCCACGGGAAGTGCCGCCGAGCCCGATCCTCTCTACCACCAGAAGACCAAGGATATTGAGCAGACCAATCCCATCGTTGCCAACCGCCTTAACAACAAGACATTCAAGGATACATTCAACTCGGTTTGCAATGTTGGTGCCGATATCCTCCCTCGTCTATCGTCATCTGATAACATTGGTAGTATCGTTGCAACCACCCACAATGCTACCGCATTGAATGAACTTCAGAAGCTCTGCATCGTACTGCAGATCACTCTCAATGATACCTTTGTATACAATCCCGAGAATTGTAAGTAATATGTTTTGTGTATGTCTTCCTTTATCATGTTATTACACAAGCATGTCTCTCAACATGCACTTCTCTCCTCCTCATATTATTAATTCTTTCTTTTGACAGGCTTTAACGGTCAGCCATGCATGACTCTACAGATGCAGTTCTTCCGTCTCGTATCCATCGATAGTAGTGGACGGTCGTCGATTAGTTCCCCAAGTGACGTAGCCGTGGAGATTGATGCCTATACATACCAGTCAGGCAAGATTGGTCCTAGCCCTGATATGTTTGTCAGTGCTCAGGAGGTCGTCTTTGACTCATTAGGCAAGGTCACATGCAATCATTCGATGTACGTACTGTCGGTGTTGTCTCATATGATGTGCACTTCTTTCTATCTCCTTATACTTACACTCACCCAACTTTCTTTCATCCTTTGTATACTAATCTTATTAATTATTAGCTGTTTTGATGCCGCCATCACCATCGGCTGTTCAAGTACCAAGGCAAAGAAATCGTCCCAAAAGGATCAAGAAGACGAGTGGGATATGAATGGCAAGAGTCTCTTCGTCGTGCCAAACAATGAAGAGTTCAAGGACTCTCTCTCTGCTATTGCAACATCACCTTATGTTTGCATGCAGACCGTCGAAGATCTTGAGACTGATACTCTCATCAAGGGCATCCTCAACCATCGTGTTGCTACCATCCTCTTTAACCAGTATGGTTTACAACTCGATTGCATCACGGCCGGGGATGGGGACATTCTCGAAGGCTACCCCGGGAAGCTCGAGAGGATGTACAACGCCCTCGAGGGAGAGTTTAATCTCTTGTCTAATGAATGGAAGAGTCGAATGTGGTCGTCTTCTGCTGATACGAAGAACCGCATGATCTACTCTCCTTCTCCTTCTCTCAACACCGTGGAAGGAGGACTTGATACTGCCCACATTTGGAACTCGTTTGTTGCCAACCTTAGCAGCACTGATGATTCCACTATCGTTCCCAAGAAGAGCAAGCGTCTCAACTCCGTCACCACAAGCCTCGACCTCGACGACAACGACGACTTTGTTTGGACTATCTTCCCCAATGCCGTTCCTAGTATCGAGCGTGTCGATACCAAATTCGTAGGCTTATTAAAGAAGTGGGAGGGCGTTGTCGAGAGTGAGCGTATCTCTCGAGCCAAGAAGGATGCTGCCGCATGAGACGCTTACCTCATGTTACATGCTACTACTGCTACTTATCCATCCACAAGAGAAGATATGCTCTTCTGCTACAGGCGTCAAGCGACGCTACTATATGTTTATGTATTATTATTATTGAGATTGGCAAATGGTGATGCTACACCATCCAGTCTTACTATGAGACGATATTTCTTTCTCGATTAATGGGGGAGAAGTTGTTATTGTTCTCTCAATTCATCTTATTCAATCTAACTTGGAATTAATTGGTACTGGTGAAAAGTAAATTAACGTCTTGTTGGACATTGACACCGTGTGTACTCTCTTCACTCAACTTCTAATCTCCCTGCTTATCATCAACTCCACTTCCAAAGTAAGCAGTGATTGTCTTGACCTTGCCATTTACAACATTCTGTTCCATCTCAAACGTTCCATTGATGTCAGAGGATATAGCACTTTGACCTAAGATTATACCATCTGTATTACGCGGAAGAAAGTAGGCAATCACACCCTCTTGTGTTGTTGACTCATCATTAAGGACTGCCTTAGCAGTGAGAGATAACAGTTCACCACCGTTGGTCTTTACTGCAGTTGTTGTCGACGTACCATCACTGTCTGGCATCTCATCTCCCAAACAGCTAGACTCAACTACAATGGAAGTAATAATGTCAAACCCAGACTTTCCAGCCTCTTGTTTTGCATACTCAGTTCCACCCCACGGTGGTGATAAGAATATACCGTCTAATTTGTTTGGGAGCAAATCTAATCCGCCAAGTTTATATCCTGCATATTGATGTGATTCATACTGTCTTGACGACTTAGTATCTATCAGTTTACCCTTGTTGAAATGATTCAATACCTGGACAGCATCTGCATGGAGGTCCTTCGTCTGGTAAG